>Ga0206949_1133_pt1 | contig 27145 bp, 8 predicted proteins | sample Alteio_BWOrgHeat_40_FD_153240 | JGI IMG/M metagenome (GOLD analysis project Ga0206949, IMG submission 153240) | Enriched cells from forest soil in Barre Woods Harvard Forest LTER site, Petersham, Massachusetts, United States -... | ecosystem: Environmental > Terrestrial > Soil > Temperate forest > O...
TTACCCGGGTTCTGGCAGCAGGACAACGGATATCGTCCAGTTTGGGATGACGTCCACATTTACCAGTCAACCAACTTTGTCTACCACTTTAACTGTCGCTTCGATCGAGTTTGGCGGAGGCTTTCAAAAAAACGGCGCCCAACTAACCGTTAACGGCGCCACCCTCACAGTCGGCACTATCACACAGGATATTAACACAACAAGCGGCGGCTTTACTATTTTCGACTATTTGCAGGGAACGGGTACAATTAGTTGCACCAGCATTACTGTGGGAAGTGGCAGCAGTACATCCGGCCACGATAATTTCCTGCTTTCCGACATTGCCACGCTAAACGTTTCAGGAAATGTGACGATAATAATGAACGCAAATATCCAGAACGGCAGCGGATTCCGGCTGGAAAGCGGTAATATGTATTTGTCGGGACAGGTGATCTTTACCAAACTTAGCGGAATCTCTGCTTCCAATGCGGCCTATTTTACCATAAATACCGTAACACAGGCAACAGGAGCGGCCACTACACCGCATTTATATCTTTCAAGCGCCAATCCATTAGGTACCATACCCAGCCCGAATGCATCCGTAAACTTTTATGGCGACCACGGCGGCACGGGCTATGTTACCTACACCGCAGCCAGCCCTACAATTTATACTACCGCGACAGCGGGTTTTGGTTCGGGTGGCGGAACGATCGATACAACCAAAGCAAGTTATGACAACCTGACTATACAGGGAACCGGAACGGCTTCGGTCGGCGGGAGTACGGTTGGAGCATTAAAGGTTACGGGGGATTTTGACACCAACAGCCCGGTAAGTTTTAGCCCGACCGGCGACGCGGCGACGAATACTTCGGTCGGCGGGAACTGGAACAACACATCGACAGTTACGGGCGGTAGCGGAACCACCGCCGTTACAGGCAATATCGCTAATTCGGGGGAAATGAGCCTTTCTACGGGCAACGTGTACGTCGGCGGGAGTGTTGCCAATTCCGCCAGCCTAACCGCGGGAAGCGGGAATATTACCGTTGACGGCAGTTTATCCAATTCCAGCGCGCTCACTTTGTCTTCGGGCGCACTAAAGGTTGGCGGAAATTACACCAACAGCGGCACTTTTACCGCCGGGAGCGGAACGGTGTATTTTGATGGCGCTTCGGCTGAGTCGCTTACCGATAACAGTACAACGGGGACGACACTAAACAATGTTGACTTCAGCGGTACGGGTACAAAAACCTTGTCGGGCACCGGCAGTTTCGGCGTATCCTCGTCCGGTGTGCTTACAATGGAAGCAAGCACCACCCTGCAAACAGGCGGCATACTCACCCTTTACTCGGCAAGCACCGGGTCGGCAACTGTTGGCGCAATTCCGTCAACCGCCAAGATCACCGGGACGGTTAACGTGCAGCGTTACATCAGCGGCGGCAGTAATACCTACCGGGGATACCGGCTGCTGTCATCGCCGGTATATACAGCAAATTCAGGCTCAACTTATTATTACTCTTTAGGCTACCTCGCCAACTTCGCTCCAATCACCGGCAGTTTAGGAACCAGCGGCGGTTTAACAAAAAGCGGCAACCCGTCCGCCTACCTGTACCGGGATAACGTTGCCCATACCGACAAAACATTTAATACCGGAAATTTCAGGGGAATAAACAAGATCAACAATACGCCGGCTTATGCTATCGGCGTAGATTACGACGGCACCTACAACTTAACCGTGGGTACCGGCGTTATGTTTTTTTACAGGGGGAATCTGACCAATATCGCCACCAAATACATCACTACTACCAGCGCCGAGGCGAACAATTTTATGTCAACGGGCACCTTAAACCAGCAGTCGATAACGGTGATCAACTGGTATACCGGCCTCGCGACACTGCAATACGATTCGGTAACCGGCAACGCAGGCTACGAGGGGTATAACCTGGTGGGCAATCCTTATGCAAGCTCGATCGACTGGAATACCTTTAGTAAAACCAGCCCTTCGGCAGGTATATACGGCCCGAATGTTGGCCCCACCATTTATGTTTTTAACGAAGTATCGAAGGTTTACGCTACCTATAGCGCCGGCGTCGGCTTAAACGGGGGCAGCAACATCATCCCCAGCGGACAGGGCTTTTTTGTAAAAGCAGCGCCGGGCGGGGCAAGTTTGACATTTAACGAATCAGCTAAAACAAATTCGCAGCTTGCCGGCCCGACCCAGTCAACCGGCACAACCCTTTTATTAAGTACCGCGCCGGTGGCCGGCAATGTTTTACAGTATATGCGGTTGGAACTGGCGGCCGATTCGATAAATAAAGAAGAGACCATTATCAAATTCGATAATATGGCCAAAAACACTTTTGACATTAACGAAGATGCGCAGCACCTGCCGGGCAGCGGGGAAGTTTATTTTTCGAGCCTGACTGCCGACAGTGTGAAAGTTGCCATTAACGATATGCCGTTCCCAAAACAACGGGGGCAGGCCATCAAACTAAATGTTAATATGACTGCGGATGGCGTATATGCATTAAATATGACGCAAATTCAAAGCATTCCTAAAATATTCAACGTATGGCTGATGGATGCTTATAACAAAGACTCGCTGGATATGAGGCACAATGAAACCTATAAGTTTGACGTGCGGATGAGCGATACAAATACTTATGGCTCGAACAGGTTTTCGCTGGTTGTCCGCCAGGACCCGGCATTAGGGGTCCATCTGTTACAGTTTGCCGCTGCCAAAGCAAGCGGCGGGGCGCAGGTGATATGGAATACAGAGAACGAGGAAAACTATACCAACTTTACGGTTGAGCGCAGCAGCAATGGCGGCGTCACTTTTAACGCCCTCGGCGGGCTTGTATCCAGCGCCCAGGGCGCCTATAGTTATTTGGATAAAAACCCGCCGCTGACCACCGACCTGTACCGGTTGAAGATTACCGACCTGAACGGGACCGTTACTTATTCAAACGTGGTTACCTTGAGCTTTGGCAACGCAACTTTAGCCAAAAGCAGCATAAACATCTATCCTAACCCGGCCATTTCGATGCTTAACCTGGCGATCGATCAAAGCGGGGGCAATGCATCTTCGCTTCAGTTGGGCGGCCCCGGCGCGGGGTTAACGGCACAATTATATGATATTAAGATCATCAATATTACCGGATCGGTTATTAAGTCCGAAACCTCGGCAAATGCTAACTGGCAATCAAATGTGAGCGCGCTTACGCCCGGAACATATATCATCCAGGTGGTTAATGATAAAGATAAAAGTTTAGTCGGGAAAGGCACTTTCGTAAAGATGTGACCCCTGCCGGCTGGCAAACGAAACCTAATTAATTTTAGCCGATACTACGGAACACCTGCCATGTGCAGTGGATGTTCCCCGGAAGTTGGCGGCCTGTTTTTTGCTTAAAAGTTCGGAGAGGTGATTTGCTGCTAAACCGGCGGCCACCTCCCGCTGCGAAAAACGGCCCGGCAAAAAATAAAAGGATTTTTTACTGTGATTGGGAATAATGCCTGGTCCGCCGGCGTGCAAATTTCCAAAATCCGGAAACATCTCCTAAAAAAGACTCAGTTCAACGGCTGTTAACCCTGTTTTAATGCTTTTTACGTGCATGGCTCATTTATTGCATACTATTAAATACCTATTTATAAATAATTAGTGCTGCAGGCATTAATGAAATAAATAATTGAAATTATGACTAACCGAACCTTATCCGCCCTGTTCATCCTCACCCTTTGTATAACAAGCATTTGGGCTTCACCCCGCGCAACAAGCAAGGGCGGCATGCAGATACCGCTTCTTCGTTTAAAGCTGGTTTTGAATGAAAATAACTATGACGATATCGCCATTGGGTTTTTATCGACAGCTACAACCCAATACAACAACCAACTCGATTCAAAGTATTTACCGGGTATTGACTCGAAGGAGGGATTGTCCAGCTTTTCTTCCGACAACGTTCCGCTTTCGGTAAATATAGTGCCGCTGCCGGGAATAGCCCCGCTGGTGATCCGCCTGGATGTGCAGGCGCGGGAAAGCGGCCCTTTTACCCTTGACCGGACCGAACTGGACGCTATTCCGCAGGTATATGATGTATGGCTGATGGATAAGTATGTTAAAGATTCGTTAAATCTGCGAACTGATACCAGCTATGCTTTTAATGTTAATAAAAACGACACCTCGAGTTTTGGCAGCAACCGTTTTACAGTCGTGATCAGGCAAGCCCCGGCGCTGATGCTGCATTTATTGGGCTTTAGCGCAAAAAAGGGAAGCGCCGGCAATGAATTGACCTGGACAACGGCAAATGAACAGACCAGCACCATTTTCGCAATCGAAAGGAGTATCGATGATGGAACGACATTTTTCAAGCTCGATTCGCTTTTATCCAACGGAAGCGGTTCATATAGTTATATTGATAAAAGCCCTATGAGTGGCGGCAATCTTTATCGCCTAAAAATGCAGGACATGAACGGCGTGATCACTTATTCAAATATCGTTGTTGTCGATGACCAAACTACTGTTGCCACTGCCGAAAGTAATACACTGAGCATTTACCCCAATCCGAGCAACGGCGTTATTAATCTTGCAATCAGGCAAAACGCTGGCAATTCATCTTCGATCCGGTTGAGCGGTCTTGCCGGAGGATCAGCCGCTCAACTATATGACATTAAGATCATCAATATTGCCGGCTTCGTTATTAAGTCCGAAACCTCGGCAAATGCTAACTGGCAATCAAATGTGAGTACGCTTACGCCCGGAACATACATTATCCGGGTGGTTAATGATAAAGATAAAAGTTTAGTCGGGGAAGGCACTTTTGTAAAGATGTGAGTGGTGAGCCGGAAGTCCGGAGTCCAAAGCCGCAAGTCAGGATCCAGGATCTATGGCTATATGATGGCTCATCGTAGACGCAATATTTTTCCGCCTTGGTTGGGTGTTACACTATACCTAACCGCCATTCCGTTCAGCGCAGTTATCAAAACCGGACTCGTTCCGACCTGTCCGCCGGGGGGGGCAGCTCTTGTGACCTTGTGGCTTAAATTCTAACCGCTATGTCAACAAAGGTTTAAGCGTGAAGCCGGAAAAGCGCCTCTATTTGGGGAAAGATTTACGCGGCCAAAAAAAACGCGTTGATAATTTTAAAAAAAATGCCATGTTTTTGAAGCGTCTTCTATAAAAATATAAGGCAGCAAGCAATGATACTTATTGATTAATTATTGCGCCTGACGAAAGTTGGAATACTTATTACACAACCTATTAAACCTTTAGATAAACAAACAAATGTTATTCACAATCTGTGTTTTATGTCAAATAATATTTGATAACTTAGTATGCTGCGCGGCACACATATTGCCATAAAGCTGATTTGATATCTTACTGTTATTTTAAATGAGAACACAGCTACTGTTTTGTTTTGCTTTTTTCGTATTGGGGTTAACGCTGCTCAGCAATAATACTTTTGCCCAGACAAAGCCAGTTATTTCATATACCCCCGCGATCGACACAACCTTAACAACAAGCACAGTTTTGAGTTTGACGCCCGGTAATTCCGGCGGCGCGGTGGCAACATTTGCTTTTAACACCGGAGTTAAACTTACCGGGGCTACATTAAGCAATCCATGGGGCATGGGCATCGACCCATCGGGCAACATTTATGTGACTAATTTTGGAAACAACACCGTTAGCGAGTGGGGCTCAACCGGTTCGTATGTGGGCACTTATGGTACCGCCTCACTGGCAAATCCTGCGGGTATTACTTTTGACGCATCAGGAAACGGTTATGTGCTGAACTACAATAAAACAAATAATGGCAAAGGGAATGAAAAAGATGATGCTTATGTGTCCCAATATGGTGGCACTGGCGGCACATTCGCGTCGACTATAATTCAGGGCTTAGGCTCCGCTACCGGAATTGCCATCGACGCCTCCAGTAATCTTTATGTTGCCGAGGGCAGTTACAACGGCGGTAACAATACGGTAGCTCAATATAATACCGGCGGCGCGCTCGCATTTTCGCTTAGCGGCACAACCAACCCGGAAGCTGTGGCTGTGGATGGTTCAGGAAATATTTATGTATTAGATAACACCAACAAAGATGTACTCAAATATAGTTCGACCGGAAGTTTCCTGTCAACGATTATTCCTACCAGCGGCAGTGGCTGGACATTGAGCAATCCTTATGCAATTTATATTGACGGCGCGGGCCGTATTTATGTTGGTGATTCGGGCACAGGTACAGTAAAGGTCTTTAATTCATCGGGCACCTCATTATTAACCACCATATCCGGCCTAACCGACCCCAGGGGCATCGTTGCCGATAGCCAGGGCAACCTCTACGTGTCTGATTACTCCAGCGGCTCCGTATATAAATATATACCTAAAGGCGGATATTTTTTAAGCCCGGCTTTGCCCGCCGGGTTAAACTTTACACAAAGCAGCGGTATTTTTGGCGGGACACCTTCCGCTACATTTGCACAGACAATCTATACCGTTACAGCCTATAATGCCAGCGGAAGCGGTAACACCACGGTAACATTGGAATGTCCCGGTACGTCGGTGCCTACCATCATTTACAACCCTTCCATAAATGTTTTCACCGAATTCACAGCTATAACGCCGATGGTTCCTATTACTACTCAAAGTCCAACCAGCTATTCCATAAACCCGAGCAAGGCCACTTTGTTAGCCAATACCGGCCTGACTTTTAGCAATACCACCGGTACCATTTCGGGCACACCTACCAAAACGGCGGCTGCAACCCTTTATACTGTAACCGCCGGAAATGGCTCCGGCAGCGGCAAAACCGTCATAAGCATAGCCTGCGTAATTGATGATTACTGGACAGGAAAAGGCAGCGGCGCCAAGGTTTGGAGTAATCCTAATTGCTGGAGCACCGGTTCGGTTCCGGGCCCAACCGACCTGGCAAGCATTGGGGTTATCAGCTATAACGGGAGCGACCCCACAGTGTCAGTAAACACAGCTGCTTATTACGTAACATTCGGCGCCGCTACCTCGGCCACTTTAACGGTTAACACCGGCGCGACACTAACTATCAATAATGTCCTTACCATTAATAACAACGCGACACCAACATTTACAGGAAGCGGGACCGGTGCAATAAACGTTGTTCCGGCGGGGGTCGTAGATATATCCGGTTCAGGAGCATTAACCATCAGTTCCCCCTTATCGTTTACTTTACAATCGGATGCAACAGGTTCTGCATCAGTCAGTGAAATAACCACAGGCTCAATTACCGGAACGGTTAAGGTACAACGTTATATTTCAGCAGAAAGGGGTTACCGCTTACTATCGTCGCCGGTTTATGCGGGCGCCGCCGGCGGTAACAACATTTATAGCCTGAATTATTTGTCAACCAACCTCTATCTTACCGGCACCGGCGATGTCGCAGGAGGTTTTACCGCTAAAGGTAACCCAACCTTATTCCTGTACGACGAGGGGTTTGTACCGCAATTCACTACCTTTTTAAACAGCAATTTTATCGGTATCAGCAACATCAGCTCCGGCACGGGTACAACGCCGTCGTACCTCATGAACATCAATGGCAGTATCAGCCCCATCGTGTCAACCACTACCGGATATAATATCCCGGTGGGCAATGCCTATTATTGCTTTTTCAGGGGTAACCTTACGGAAGGCGCCACCAATTTAACCAACCCTGCTTACTCATCGGTGGTTGCTGCTACGGTTACCGCCAGCGGCACATTAAACCAGGGGCAGATAACGTTTAAAGATTGGTACAATCCAACATCTACCAGTTTGGGTAGTTCCAGCCAGCATTTTAACCTTATCGGCAACCCCTATGCAAGCGCGATCGATTTAGGCACAATTCCAACAGCAACTACCACATCGGGCATTTACGCAACCCCATATAACAACGGTACCAGTACCGGCATATCGAAATTTATTTACGAACTTAACCCTGCTACAGGTATCTATGGGGTATATACTGACGATAATTCTCTCCCGGCCACAAACGGCGCATCGGAGTACATCGCCAGCGGGCAGGGCTTTTTCGTAACCGCATTCGGCAGTGCCTGCCAGCTGATATTCAACGAAAACGGCAAAGCCGGGTCAACCAACGGCAACGCTACAGGCCTCATGGCGCGCAGAATAAACAATCTTTCAGCAATAAATCCCGGCCGCGCAAACCCTATTTTACATCTTAAAATGTCTTTGGATTCAATAAATAACGAAGAAACGATCATTACCTTCAACCCGAATTCAAAAACATCTTATGTCATCAATGAAGACGCTCCGCATCATACCGGTAATGGCCTGGTGGGTCTGTCGAGCATATCGGCCGATAACGTACTAATGGCCATCAATTCAATGCCGCTTCAGCAAACGCAAACGATCCCGTTAAAGGTTTATGCCGCAAATAACGGGATATATAAAATCGATTTGTCGCAGCCGTCGCCGCTGCCGGCGCTTTATGATGTATGGCTAAAAGATGCTTACGCGAAGGATTCGCTGGACATTAAGCACAATCCCGAGTACAGCTTTAATATTATAACCGCCGATACAGGCACGTTCGGCACCAATCGCTTCTCATTGGTGGTTCGCCAAAACCCCGCGCTAATGGTACATTTATTGAGCTTCGGGGCGGCAAAGGCCCCGGTGGGCGACCAGGTTACCTGGGTAACCGAAAACGAGGCAACCTATACCGACTTTACGGTTGAAAGGAGCATCGATGGCGGCGCCACCTTTAACGACCTGGATGGCTTCCCGTCCAGCGCACAGGGTACGTACAGCTACTTAGACAAAACGCCGGCAAACGGCATCAATATGTACCGTTTGAAGATTACCGACCTGAATGGTAAGGCGTCCTACTCTAACGTGGTTACCATTATGTACGCCAATACCAACGGAAAGATAGCGATAAACGGATTGATGGTGTACCCCAACCCAACGGCCAATACGATCAACTTGTCTATCACCGGCAACCAGGCAAACGGCACTGCCATGGCTGCGACAACAACAACCAGGCCGGCATACAATATCGAAATTGTGAACAATATGGGTTCGGTGATCAAATCGGCAAAATCCTCCAGCCCATTATGGCAAAGCGACGTAACGGCCTTAACACCCGGCACCTATTTCATCAGGGTAATCGATACCGGCAATAATACCGTTGTGGGTAAGAGTACATTTGTAAAGCTGTGAGATAGAGCGTAGTGATCAGGGGTTAGTTTTAAATAATGACTTCATGCTTCGGCCAAAATAACCTGTGAAAAAGAAAAATTTAACCACAAAGGCCACTAAGAAGGCACAGAGAAACACAGAGAAAAAAATTACAAACTATTAAAGCTTTGTGTTCTCCGTGTTTTTCCTTTGTGCGCTCTGTGGTAAAATCTTTTTCTTTTTATATAGAAAAGATTAGCATAAACACTAAAGCCTTAGCATAGGTCGAGGCTTTTTTTTTGGAAAAAATTTAGTCAATCTCTGATCACTTATCTCCAGTCTGTAAACTCAAGTTTTTGTGAAACTATAGGCAAATAAATTTTGCGGGAGTTTATTTTATTGCGAAAAACAATGCTTCGGACTTTCCCAAAACGGGGAAAAAATTACAGCCACCAAACCGGGGACTTGTTGATAAATTCCGCGGCTATGCAAAAATTTTATCCTAAAAGGTAAAAAATCAGCCTAAAATGCGGTATTAAAATTCCATTTATTAACCAAAGTGTAAATAAAGGCAGCTATTGCGCAATATTTTGTGCCCGTTGCGAAAAAAGAAAGACTTATCAATACCCTGTATATTTAAATATATATTTCCAGGTAATTTGATGCGCTGATTAGCATTGTTATTGCTTTGGTCAGGGGTATGATGAATCATTATTATCCCCGTACAACTATTATGACCTGTTTTCTGGCAGGCCTGAACGACGATAAATTATTGACTATTCTTTAAAACAAGGCATATCGTGAAAAAATTTTTACTGCTATTTTCATTTTTAGGATTGCTATTCGCCGGTGGAGCTGCAATCGCACAACCGGTTATCAACTACCCCGGTAATACGACCGCAAATAACTATACCTTGCCGGTGGGTACTGCAATAACAACCCAAACGCCTACCGTCTCAGGAACACCGGTAGGAACTTTTGCTGCTGCAACCAATTTTGCAACTATCACCACCCCAGCGGGTATCGTTTATGACGCGGTGTCAGGTGGTTTTTATGTGGTAGACTACCAGCAGGGTAATGTGTATTCAATTACTACCGGTGGAACCGTAGCAACGGTCAATAACTCAACGCTCACTAACAACGCCGCCACCAGCATCACTGTAGATGGCTCGGGCAATATTTATGTTACCGACGGAACCACGTTAAGGGAATTTAACGCAGCCGGCAACAACACGGCGACAGTTACAGGCTTTAACAACGCGGCAGCGGTAACTTATGATCCTGTAAGCAACTTAATTTACGTAGCCGATAGTGGTAACGGTCTCATTTATAAAGTAACGCCGGGCGCTACTACCAAAACAGCGTTGGGTATTGCGGCCTTCAGTACGCCTTTGGGAATCGCCGTTGATGCTTCGGGAAACATCTTTGTTTCACAAACTACCGTTGGCACCGACAATGTCATCAAAGTGGCCAATGGCACCACGGGCGGTACGGTCAAAACAACCTTTGCCAGTGGTTTCAATAGCCCGCGCAACCTCACCACTGACGCATATGGAAATGTTTATGTAGCAGATAATGGCAATAACGCCATCAAAAGGATATCGGCTGCGGGGACGGTGGTAACGCTGATTTCTACAGGCTTGAATCAGCCCAGAATGGTGGATTTTGATGCAAGCGGCAATATGTACGAGGCCGATGAAGGCTCGGGAAGGATTAAAGAGTTTGTTGGTACCTATTACAGTTACACCGGCATATTGCCTCCGGGTTTATCATTCGATCCGCTTACCGGAAATATAACCGGTACGCCCAACACGGGCGGGAGTTATTCCATCATAGTTAAGGCCGCCAGCACCAGCGGCAATGGCACGGTGACGGTTAATTTTACTTGTGTGGCACTTACCGCTACCGACCTGACAGGAGCCAGTTTAACAGCATCGAGCATTTACGAGCCGCAAGCAAACATAGCGGTGGCGGGGATATCGTTCGCAACGAACACTTCCACAACCACATTATCAAAATTGGTTTTTACTGTTTCGCCTTCGGATGCTACAGCTTTCAACTATTTTGCTAACCCGCCAACCTTAGTTACTTGTCCGACCGGCACCTACAGCTCGGCTTCTCAAACTGCAGTTACGACCGTGGGAAGCACATTTACGGGCACAACATTTACCTTTAATATCAGTCCGACGGTTACAATAAGCACTACAACCAAGTACTTTTTTTTGGTGTTAAATTACAATGTAGCCGGCGGTGCAACCCCCCAAGTTTTTACATTTAACCCTACCAGCTACACTTCGGCATTGGGGACAGTTACGCCCGCTTATACCGCCAACAGCTATACGTGCATCGGGCGGCCTGTTCTTACTTATGCTGCCTCGCCGTATACCTATGTCCAGGGCAATACCGCTACAATTTCAATTAGTAATTCAGGCGGCGCAGTTACGAGCGCTTATGCCGAGACCGGCACACTTCCAACGGGAATAACCTTTAATACGGCGAACGGCCAATTTTCCGTTGCAACCAACGCAGCCATTGGCACTTATTCATTTACGGTTAATGCAAGCAATCCGGCGGGGTCGAGCGCGTCGGCAGCGGCAATCACCATCATCATCGATCCGCCTGCGCCGGTAATTTCATATGCGCCTTCAAATCCTTATTTATCCGGTGCAACCATAAGCCTTCCGGTAACCAATTCAGAGGTTATCTATACAACAGGCTACACCTCTACAGGGACGCTGCCAAGCGGAGTGACGCTTAATGGAAGTACAGGCGCAATTTCGGGGACATTGCCAACGTTAACCGGTTCAACCGCAACAACCTACACGTTTACGGTAACCGCATCAACAGGCAGCACAACGGGCAGCACATCCGTTTCCATTATAATTGACCCAAATCCGCCGGCTTTTACCTATGGCACGCCAAATGCTTACACAGTTAATGTGGCCCATTCTACTTTGAGCCCCAGTCCCGTGGCAGGCAGCGGCGCCGTAGCTGCGGCCGGAACGTATACCGGCACAACTATACTCACCAGCGCCGCCGGCAACGGCAGCCTCGTAAACCCTTATGGCATGGCAGTTGATGCCAGCGGAAATGTTTATGTAGTTAATGACAACGGCGCCAGCAGTACCGTGACGGAATACAGCACGGCGGGCGCCATTACCGTTCACAGCGCAAGCATCCCATCAGGTGCCATAGGCATTGTTTTTGATTCTTCGGGCAATGCTTATGTGCTGGGGCAAACTTCAAAAAGTGTAGTTGAGTTTTCCGGCGGCCTTTCAGGTACTGCAAGTACCATCATAACTGGTTTAACTACGCCGACAGGTATCGCTTACTATGGCGCTGCAAACACCTTGTACATAGCGGATAGCGGCACTAATAATATAAAGGAATATTCAACATCCGGTGCTTCCGGAACCATTATCACTCCGCCAAACAACATTTTCGGCAGCGGTGTTGCCAACGTTTCCGGAGGGGTGGCAGTCGATGCATCCGGGAATGTTTATGTTGCCGATAACGCCTATGATTTTCTTGGTTCGGGCGTAGATGAGTATAATCCTGCAGGAGGGTTTATTAGAGAGCAAGTGCTGGGCAGCGTTTTTGCCGGCACCACTATTTCGGGGCTATATATAGATGGTTCCGGGAATATATACGTAACCGACACCGGCGGCAATACAGGCACTGTATATGCAGCGGGTTTTGCTTCGACCGTCGTTCAGGAAACCGGATTTAACACGCCCAGGGGAATTGTCGCCGACCAGCTTGGAAATTTTTACGTTTCTGATTATAGCAATAAAACGGTCACAAAATACGCCCCGGCCAGCGGATACTTTTTGAGCGGCCCGCTGCCGCCGGGCTTAAGCTTCAATACTACCAACGGGCAAATTACCGGCACGGCAACAGCCGCATTCCCAACAACCAACTATACGGTAACTGCCTATAACAGCGGCGGGGAAGGTACCAGCAACATATTTACCATTACCTGCACTATATCATTCGACTGGGTGGGCACACAAACCGGCGGCGACTGGAACACCGCTGCAAACTGGGAATCGCTTACCGTTCCCGGTAGCGGCGACCAGGCTAAAATAGGCGTAAATGTCACGTTTACGCATGCCCCGGTAGTGTCAACCACCGGCGCAACAACGGTAACCGTGGGGTCGGTTTTATTGGGCAACGCCGGCGGGCAAACTTCAGGTATTACCGTAAATACCGGCCGTACCTTAGTGGTGGTTGGAGATATTACCGCCCAAAGCGATGCTAATTCCACCCTGGGGTATATTTCCTATCTGTCGGGTTTCGGTACCGTGCAGGCAGTTAACTTAAATATAATTGCAAACACTGCTTTGGCAAGCGCATATTCCGAGCAAATCAATTCATCGGTAACCAGTTTGCAGTTATCGGGCAACGTTGCCATAACGTCGACCAAGGTGGCCCATGCAGCAAACGCAAAGTTTAGTGTTAGCGGCGGTGTAACCAGCTTAACAGGTACAGGCGCTTCGGGCATTATCTCAACAAGTAACCAAACGGGCAGCACATCTACCATAGCCGTTAGCGCAGGCACGTTGCAATGGGCAAATGCTACCGGCTTATCGGGGCTTTCATCCGTAGCGGGCAGTAATATCCTTTCTTTTACAGGCACCGGTATAATCGGGTATTCAGGCGCCAATCAAACCGTTTATACCGATTTGCCGGTTACCGGCTTAGCAAGCGGTGTAAGCTACCAGGGCATAAGCTTCTCCGGAACCGGCATAAAAACGCCTAACGGAACCAATGCCAATAACCTGAATATTGCCGGCAGTTTCACCAATTCGCTGGCCAATGATGCGGCAGACAACGTTTCCCTGGCAAATACGATTGTTAATTTTAACGGAACTACGGCACAGGCTTTGGCAGGCGGAACTGCCTCGCAAACCTATGGCACCATATTTAACACAGTTAACTTTAGCAATGCCGGCGTAAAAACCATGAGCGGGAATTTTTATGTGGCCGCCACCGGTACGTTGACCATGAGCAGCAGTGCATCGCTGGTTGCGGGCGATAATGCCACATCGCCAACAACCGCCGATGCCTATTTAACGCTGTTGTCTAACGCTACCAACACAGCCGCAATTGCACCCATAGTTGCGGGTACCTCAATCAGCGGAAATGTAAATGTTCAGCGTTATATTTCCGCTATCAGGGGTTACCGCTTAATCTCTTCGCCGGTTTATGCCGGCACCGCAAACGGCAACAATATTTACAGTTTAAACAGCTTGTTGAACAACCTCTATCTTACCGGCACCGGCGGCGGCTTTACGGCCCCGGGCAACCCGACTTTGTATTTGTACGACGAGGGGTTTGCGCCGCAATTCAGCACTTTTTTAAATAGTAATTTTATCGGGGTAGCAGACATAAGTTCCGGAACCGGTGCAACGCCATCCTACTTAATGAATGTTAATGGCAGCGGCGGCACGGTATCCACCAGTACCGGCTATAACATCCCTGCAGGCAACGGCTTTTATTGCTTTTTCAGGGGTAACCTTTCAGAAGGAAGCGCCAATTTAACAAACCCGTCCTATCCGGCCTCGGCGGCCACCATCACTGCCACCGGCAACTTAACACAAGGTCAGGTGAATTTTGCTGACTGGTACACCCCGACATCAACCTACCTGGGCGGCATAAGTCAGAATTTTAACCTGGTTGGCAACCCGTATGCCAGCGCAATAGACCTCAGTAAAGTTACAGGCACAAATAATGGTACGGGCATTTATGCAACCCCCTATAACACCGCAACGAATACCGGTGTTACCACACATATTTACGAACTGAACCCGGTTACCAATATTTACGGCGTTTATACCGATGACGGTTCAGTGCCGCCTACCAACGGCGCCACTCAATATATCGCCAGCGGGCAGGGCTTTTTTGTGCAGGCTTTTGGCGCCAATGCCGCCCAGCTGGTGTTTAATGAAGATGCTAAGGCAACATCGGCCAATGCCAATGCCCCCGGGCTGATGGCGCGCAGAACAAACCTGGCCGCGATAAACACCGGCAGTGTAAACCCGCTGTTAGACCTCAAAATGTCTTTAGATTCGGTGCAGAATGAAGAAACGCTTTTGTCATTTGACGCGAATGCCCACACTTCCTATGTGGTTAACGAAGACGCCCCGCACAGAACGGGCGGTGGCCTGGTCGGCTTCGCCAGTATGTCAAGCGACAACATACCGATGAGTATCAATACGATGCCGCTTCGGCAAACACAAACCATACCCCTGAGGGTTTACGCCACCAATGACGGTATATACAGCATCAATTTGTCAGCTTTGCGCCCGCTGCCCGCGCTTTACGAAGTTTGGCTGAAAGATGCCTTTATGAAAGACTCGCTGGATATAAAGAGCAACCCGGTTTACCGTTTTAACATTGCAAATGCCGATACCAGCACTTATGGCGCCTACAGGCTGAGTTTGGTGATCCGCGAAAACCCCGCGCTGATGATACACTTGCTGAGTTTTGGCGCAAGCAAGATACAAGGCGGCGACCAGGTAATATGGACCACAGAAAACGAACAGAACTACACCAATTTTACCGTTGAAAGAAGCACCGATGGCGGTACCACGTTTAATGAATTAAGCGGCTTCCTGTCTACCGCGCAGAGCGCTTACAGCTACCTGGACAAGGTGCCGGTAAACGGACCGAATATGTACCGCCTGAAGATCGTCGACCTGAACGGTACCGTAACCTACTCAAATGTGGTTACCATCATGTACGCCAATACCGGCGGCCAGATCGCCATCAATGGCATGATGGTATACCCGAACCCGACAGCCAACATGATCAACCTCTCGATTACGAACAATACGACTAACGGTACAACCACCGGGCCGGCAACCAACAAGCCAAGCTACAATATCGAGATCGTGAACAACCTGGGGTCGGTGATCAAAGCAGCAAAATCATCCAGCCCGCTATGGCAGAGCGATGTAACCAGCCTTACGCCGGGCACCTATTTTATCCGGGTGATCGACACGGGGAATAACACCGTAGTTGGCCGGAGTGCTTTTGTGAAGCTTTGATTTAGAGGTTAGTGATCAGAGGGTAGCGGTTAGTTTTAAAAATAGTAAAGCTGTGATTTAGAGATTAGTGATCAGAGGTTAGCGGTTAGTTTTAAAAATAGTAAAGCCTCAGCATTCGTTTTGATATGTTGGGGCTTTTATTTGGATAGCTTTAGTGATAAGGCTGTCAGCTCATCTTCGTTTCCTGCAGTAAGCCTTTATTGACGATCAGTTCAATTTGATTCAGTTGCTCGTTACTTAACCTTTTAAGCGTTTCCTGGTTAAGCACCGTATTGTTGATTTGAATATAATTATTTTGTTCGTTAATAACGGTGCCGGCAGTTTGTTGGTTTTGAGCGCCAACCATTTCAAAATATAAGCGGGCGGCTTTCACATCGCCCTTAACGGCGCCGGAAAATACCGTTGCAAGTACTTTGGAGGTCATAAACCGGAATTGTTCCCAATCAGCCAGGTATTGCGGCGCCGCTTTATAATCCCTGATATGCCTGCTAATAGTTAAACGGCTGAGCCCCGTATGTTCAGCCAGTTCCTGTTTGGTTGGCATGCGGCGATATTGCTCCATAAGGGCTGAGATGGAATGCGTAATTTTAGCATGGTTAACTTCCCATAGCATGTTCCGGGTTTGCTGGTGAACCACCAATTCTATCTTGTCCCAAAAAGCATCTCTTTCTACGCCTTTTAGTTTGCTAAATATTTTATTTGTTTTTTTAAAAAATAAGGCGCGCTCCCGTTCATCCAGGTCAAGGAGATCTTCCTGGGTGATTTTTTCTTTTAAAAGCAGGGCTGTTGTTTTACGCGCGGCGTCGGACAAAATTAACGAAGTGTTTTCTGGCGTTTTCATATCTGGCTATAACAAGTTTTAAATAAAAGGAATGGAGGTGCAGGTTGATGTCAAAGGTGATAAATTGCCGCGATACTTTTGGTGACAGTAGTTTGTCAGTAAAAAAATTCGCGGGGATGTAAACCCTGAAATATAAACCCGAAAGAATTAAATGTAGTTAAGTAATTTATTATAAGGTAGTTATGAAAAATTCCGGATTCATTAAACAGATGATCATTTTTAATTATGTATACCTTATGTATACCTTTTGTGGATAACTATCAGCGACCAGGCGCCTGCTATGACCAAATAAAATCGCAAAGCGATGGTGCAATTCAAATTGTCGCTTCGCTAACCAGGCGTTCCGATAGAACGCTAAAACCAATATTTAATTTATCTACCCACCAACCGTCCCTATGGGACGAGGATTGCAGAAGTTTCGCCCAATCGGGGCGTCTGGCAGGTAGAAAGTAAAAAAATATTCTTTACGTTCCGTGGGAACGTTTGGTGGCTATGCGACGATTTGAATTACACCCCAAAGCGATGGGGTTAAAGATTGGGTTTGCCTGCAAATAAAAAAGCCTCTGCATATTTAATATATACAGAGGCTTCTTGCATGATCTCTAATCTCAAGTCTCTAATCACTAAACTCCAGCCAGCTTCATATTCTCCGCATCCCAGTGGATAACCTTATTCTGAAAATAACTTTCGTTACAGGCTAACGCCGGTGCGGCGGCCCTGAAACCGAATACGGCGTCTTCAACTATCGGTTTTCCCAGTCGGATGCCATCGAGAAAACTGTTCATATGGTCGATATTGGCGTCGTAGCCCTGGGGCGTTTTATAGGTTGTACCGGGGAGGTTCGGCCGCTGCTTATCCGCGTCTGAATATTTAGCGTTATAGGCATCAAGCAGCCGTTTTTGCATATCGGCGGTATAAGTGGTTAACGAGTCCCAGCCGCCAATGCCCGGGGCTTTTGACATTTTACTGTTGCGGATGGTAAAACCACTCGCTTCGTCGGACATGTCGATCACACCTTCGGAACCGATGATTTTGGTTGAACTGTGTTCCCCGTCACCGCTGACAAAGTTAACGCGCAGGATGACCTGGAAGGCGGGGTGTTCTTTGGTATCCGGGTATTCGATAACGGCGCTCATTACATCGGGCACATTGCGGCCGTCTTTCCAGTAGTAAGTGCCGCCAATGGAATATATCTTATCGGGCCCTTTGGAGCCGGTGATGAAATGAATTCCGGAGAGCAGGTGTACAAAAAGGTCGCCGGCAACGCCCGTTCCGTATTCGCGGTAATTCCGCCAGCGGAAAAACTTGTTTTCGTCATAAGGGTGTTTAACCTTATCCTTTGCGGTATAGCGCGCCCAATCTACGGTTTGCGACCCGGCATCCAGCGGAATGGTGTATTGCCAGGCGCCCAGGGCATCCTGCCGGTTGAACGAAGCTTCGATAGAATTGATCTGCCCGATGGCGCCGGCCTGGTACATTTCCCTCGCCTTTTTAAAAGTGACGCTGCTAACCCGCTGGCTGCCCACCTGGAAAACGGCTTTGGTTTCGTGCTGGGTTTTTATTTCGTTCAATCCTTCGTTAAGGTGGTGTACCATCGGCTTTTCGCTGTAAACTGCCTTCCCGGCGCGCATCGCGGCCTCGGCTATGGTGCTATGCCAGTTGTCGCTGGTGGCGATGATGATAGCGTCGATATCCTTTCGGTCGAGTATCTCTTGGTAATTTTTTGTGGTGAAGACGGATTGGCCAAACTCTTCTTTGGCATGATCGAGGCGGCCGGTGTACAGGTCACAGCAGGCCGCCAGCTCCGTGCCGGGGCAGGCCAGTGCGGTACGGGTATCGTTGTAACCCATAATGCCCATCCCGATAGTAGCGAGGCGGACCTTGTCATTCGGGCCCACCCGCTTTTCAGCCTGCAGGATGCGGTATTCATGTTCTTCCATAGCGGCAATGCCGGACAGCGAAGCAGAGGTAAGCATGATTGTGCCCCCAAGCTGCTTTATGAATTTTCTGCGATCAGATGACATGGTAGTATCGGTTTTAATTGGTTGATGCAATATAGTTGATTGGTTGATTAGGTTGAATAGTTGATTGAGTTTTTTTACGATACCAACTTATTCAACTCAATCAACCTAATCTAACTTAATCAACTTGTTCCGACTCACTTCCCCGCCTCAACTCTGTCAACCATAAATTTCAGCGCGTCCTTATTGGGCAGTGTTTGCTTGCCGCTGGCTGCGTCGAACACCATGGCTTGCTGGGTTGCGTTATTATATTTTGGCCATTCGGGCAGGCCCTGGCCATTGGGATTGCCGGTTTTAATAAAGTTGACCCAGTAGGATGACATGAGCGTGGCCAGTGGCTGATCGGCTGCCTCCCAGGGGCGATTCAAAAATTTTAAATCATCCATCACGTAAGCCACCTCGCCGGTGTGGAAGGCGCCGTATTTTACATAATCGGGTGTTGCCGGTAATTTGCGGTTGAAATTATATACGTAGATCGGCGCTTTGCCTTGCTGGCTTTGAAGACTGGCCCATTTAAAGCCAGACATCGCGAAGGTTTGGTCGCGGCTCATTCTAACCTGCGAACGCGCGGCTTCTTCGTCGGTATTGCCGGGATAATATTTAAGCACCTCATCGGCATCGGCGCCAAATTGTTTCCTGATCTGCTCAACATAAGCAGCCGCCTTTTTAAAAGTCATCACAAAGCTCTCATCGCCATTCCAGCCGGTAATTACGGGCACATTGTTTTGAGCGCCTTCGGCGAAGATCTGGTAGACAGGTTTGGGCAAAACATAGCCATCAGTAATTGGCGAAAAGCGACCGGACGCTTTCATCAGGTCTGCGGCGGACATCTTTCTCAATTCTTCGATACCTGATGCATGTGCCGAGGCAGCAAATTTTACACCCTGTTGCTCGGCCGTCTCGAGCGTTGTTGATTGGATCAGCGGATTGGCTACCATAAACGAGCCGCTCTCGGCAATGGCCTTATTGAACAGCCCGTGCGCCGCAGGCGATGCAACCAGGCAATTTACGCTCATGGAGCCGGCGGATTGCCCGTCAATGGTCACATTATTCGGGTCGCCGCCAAAGGCGGCAATGTTCTTTTTTATCCATTTTAGGGCTGCGATCTGGTCCAGCAATCCATAATTGCCTGATGCATGCATTGGCGATTCTTTGGTAAGGTCAGGGTGCGCCAGGAAGCCAAATACGCCCACCCGGTAATTCGCCGAGACGAAGATAACGCCTTTTTTGGCCATAGCCTCGCCGTCATAGATCGGCACACCTGTACCGCCGCTGCTAAAGCCGCCGCCGTATATCCATAAAAAAACAGGATGTTTAGCGCCTTTGTGCGCGTTTGTCCAAACGTTCAGGTACAGGCAATCTTCGCTGATAGGTTGTTCCGGTATCAGGAATTCGGACGTATAAACCATAAAAGGTCTCGGTGTACCCTGCATGGGACTGGGGCCAAATGCATCACATTGCTTGATGCCAGACCAGGGAACTACAGGCTGAGGCGCCTTCCATCTTAATTCGCCGACAGGCGGCGCAGCAAAAGGGATACCTTTAAAAGCCGTCACATCACTGGCGGTGCTCTTAACGCCGGATATTTTTCCGCCTTCCACCGTGATTGTATCAGCATTTTTACCGGTAGGTTTGCGCATCGTAAATGAGTAAAAAACGAGGACAATAGCCGCAATACACGCAATGCAGGCAGGTAGCAATAACTTTTTCATGAAGATTGGTTTATAATGTGTCGACCTGACGCAATATAAAAACTTTTGCTTAGGAATTTATCGCCGAAATACTTTTTAATATTATTTAAAAAGTATAATTTGCAGGCTGTTACCTTGAGTATTCGAAGCAAAAATTGCAGCTACCCTCTTTCCCGCTTGCGGAAGAGAGGGTCGACCGGCGCAGCGTAGTCGTGGTGAGTCAATTAGACGTTATGTATTAGCGGTAATGTCCGCCGGGTCGACTCACCCCGCCATCGCTGCGCCCGGCACCCCTCTCTTCGCCTGCGGCGGAAAGAGGGGGAATAATGTTTTGGATTCCCCGGGGACTGTTACTCCATCCATTCAAACCTTTTATAGATTTAATAGCATGAAAAAAATTGCGTTATCTGTCATTTGCTGTTTAGCGGCGCTGTTCACTTTCGCCCAAAATAAAGGCGGCCTGGCCATTATCCCTGAGCCGGTAAGCATTATTACCAAAGACGGACAATTTACACTGCCGAAGCACATTTTAATACAGGCAGGCCCAAGCGCCGAAGAAAAGCTGGTTTCGACCTTTTTGCGCGGCAAGCTGGCTACGGCAAGCGGTTTGCAGGTAACCGTTCGCAACAGTTTTTCGGTGCCCGCTACCATAAAGCTGGTATTAAACACAAAACCCGATACCACCATTGGCAAAGAAGGCTATCAGTTATGGGCCGGGAAAAAAGGAATAACTATCGCCGCCAACCAGGCCAATGGTTTGTTTTATGGTGTGCAAACGCTGCTGCAGCTGCTTCCGAAGGAAATTGAAAGCAAAACGACAGTTCCGGGTGTTGACTGGACCGTTCCTTTGGTTACCATAAAAGATTATCCGCGTTTTAGCTGGAGGGGGTTGATGCTGGACGTTTCGCGGCATTTCTTTACCAAAGAAGAAGTTGAACAGTATATCGACCAGATGGCCCGGTATAAATTTAACCTGCTGCACATGCACCTTACAGACGACGAAGGCTGGCGCATCGAAATAAAGAGCCTGCCGCGTTTAACCACCGTTGGCGCATGGAATGTGAAAAAAGTGGGTGAGTTCGGTCGTTTTTCGCCGACTACGCCGGATGAACCGCGCACCTATGGCGGTTTTTATACACAAAACGATATAAAAGAATTGGTTCAGTATGCCAAAGACCGGTTTATGGATATAATGCCCGAAATTGACGTACCGGGACATAGCCTGGCGGCAATTGTGTCCTACCCGGAACTTTCCTGTACACCCGGAGCCGACAAATATGTTGTACGCTCGGGGGAGCGCCTGCAGGTAGACAATACCCTTAACCCGTCCAGCGAAAAAACCTATGTGTTTTTGGATAAGGTAATTGGTGAAATATCAAAACTGTTCCCATTCCCTTATATGCACCTGGGGGGTGATGAGTGCAGAAAAGATTACTGGCAAAAAAGCGATTCGGTAACCGCATTGATGAAACGCGAAAACCTGACGACATACGAACAGGTGCAAAGCTATTTTGAAAAAAGGCTGGAGAAAATAGTGGAATCAAAGGGCAAGAAATTTATGGGTTGGGACGAGATCCTGGAAGGAGGCCTTGGGCCAAATGCGGCTGTGATGAGCTGGCGCAGCATGCAGGGAGGCATTACCGCTGCTAAAATGGGCCACGACGTAGTGATGAGCCCCGTTAATTATGCTTACCTGGATTATATGCAAAGCGACCGCGTAATGGAGCCGCATGTGTACGCCACGCTTCGTTTAAGCACAACCTATCAGTTTAACCCTGTGCCCGACAGCGTAAACGCAAAATTGGTGCTTGGCGGACAAGCTAACCTGTGGACCGAACAGGTGTTTAACTTCCGCCAGGTGGAGTATATGACCTGGCCGCGTGGAATGGCGATTTCAGAATCAGTTTGGTCGCCGATAGAAAAGAAAAACTGGAATAATTTTTATCCGAAGGTTGAAAAACAGTTTGCACGCCTGGATGAAGCAGAAATAAAATATGCGCCAAGTATGTATGATCCCGACTTTGATGCAAAGGTAGCGCCGGACGGTAAAATGATCATTTCGCTCACCACAGAGATCCCCGGGCTTGATATTTACTACAGCTTTGATAACTCCTATCCCGATAAATTTTACCCAAAATACAGTGAACCTTTGATCGTTCCTGAAGATGCAGTGCAGTTAAAGGTGATCACTTACCAGGATGGCCATCCCATTGGCCGTATGGTGAGTATGCCTATAGCGGAAATGAAACAAAGGGCAGATAAGAGTAAACCAGGAAAGTAATTTGCAACAGCCTTAAGTTAAGCCGGAAAACGATAAGTTTTAGTCTTTGAAATCTTGGTGTCTTGGTGATTCATTTTTTACCACAAAGTTCACTAAGGTTTCACAAAGGACACAAAGGACTGTCGCTTCAAAATGTGTTGTTAATGGTTTTTTGCGCAAGGCAATAATAGACGACTCCCGTATTAGGCTTTGTGGTCTCGTGAAACCTTAGTTTCTGTTGTGATTCATTTTTTACCACAAAGTTCACTAAGGTTTCACAAAGGACACAAAGGACTGTCGCTTCAAAATGTATTGTTAATGGTTTTTTGCGCAAGGCAATAATAGACGACTCCCGTATTAGGCTTTGTGGTCTCGTGAAACCTTAGTTTCTGTTGTGATTCATTTTTTACCACAAAGTTCACTAAGGTTTCACAAAGGACACAAAGGACTGTCGCTTCAAAATGTATTGTTAATGGTTTTTTGTGCAAGGCAATAATAGACGACTGCCGTATCAGGCTTTGTGGTCTCGTGAAACCTTTTTTCTGTTGTGATTCATTTTTTACCACAAAGTTCACTAAGATTTCACAAAGCCGGTCGCTTCAATTTTGGTAATGTGAACGCAAATAATATTTCAGCGTGCAATCTTTGTGAAAACTTAGTGGCCTTAGTGTACCTTGTGGTTAAGTTTTTACGAGATTGTTTTATTTGGCATTTTTTTACCCGAAAACTAAGCCGGAATACGTTTCAGCACGATGTTGCCAACGGGTTTTACAACGAGCGGTATCTTTTCAACATGCGTTTCGCTGGTATCCAGGCCGAATGCTTTGGTTTCTGAAAGCGCAAGCCTTTTTATGGCGAAATAGCTATTCAATATAAACCCTTCTTTGGCGCCAAATGAATTGTTGTAAGAGAGGAATTTCTCCATAATAACAAACCTGAAATCGGCAGTGATCTTATATTGATTCAGCGATTCGTATTTGCTGGTTATATCGATCTCATTGCGCGCCACCATGTCTTCAATTACTTTACGATACAACACATTTACCCTTGGCTGTATCCTGAAGCCCAAGCGGAATTCGATCCTGATCACCTTTCCCGGCTCGATCTGATCTACACTGTATTCCATCGTATAAGGCTCGTTCGTCGTTTCAATATGAATAAACCAGTAAGTATCCGCTCGCTTGGGTTTGCGGCTCATGATCGAGTACATCACCTTTTCCTCAATTTGCTTGGCATTATTCGCTTTGGTGAGATAGATGAGATGCGTAGAATACTTACTAACGGACTCATCCGCGCTAAGCGCATTTAAGAGGGGTATTTGATCTTTTAAATCGATGAAGTGGAGGAAACGGTTGTTGATCTTCCGGGCCTTGAACCAAATATACATGGTAAATATCAGGCCGATCTCGAAGAAAACAAAGAACAAACGTTTAAGCAATTTAACCGCATTTGCCACGAAGAACGAAAATTCAACGGTGAGGAAAACACACAATATGCCCACGACCAGCCACAGTGGCCAGTGTTTGACATAGCGCATAAAGAACGACATGAGGATGGTGGTCATCAGCATGGCTATGGTAATGGAAAAGCCGTACGCCGCCGTCATATGTTCAGACGTTTGAAAGTATAGCGAGACCAGGATACAGCCCACGCAGAGTATCCAGTTTATGCTGGGAATATAGATCTGGCCGCGAATGTTTGAGGGGTATTTGATGGTAATGCGGGGCCAGAAATTCATACTCACAGCCTCGCTGATCAATGTAAATGAGCCGCTGATCAATGCCTGGCTGGCAATAATGGTGGCAAGTGTCGCCAATACCACAGCAGGAATCATCAGCAATTGGGGGTTGGGAACGATTGAATAAAATGGGTTAACGCCAACAAAATTGAACCCTTTCGGCTGTGCTAATACCCAGGCGCCCTGGCCAAGGTAGCTTAATACCAGCGTAATTTTGACAAAAATCCAACTCACCTGTATGTTTTTCCGCCCGCAGTGCCCGAGATCGGAATATAAGGCTTCGGCGCCCGTCGTACACAAAAAGACATCGCCAAGGAGCCAAAAACCCTTAGGATGCTCCGTAAGCAGTTTATAGCCATAATAGGGGTTTAGTGCCTTAAAAATACCGGGATCATGCATTACCTGTATGAAGCCCAGGCTCCCGATCATCACAAACCACAGCAACATCACCGGCCCGAAGGATGCGCCTACCACGTTGGTGCCGAACTGCTGAAAGAAAAAAAGCAGTATCATTATACCAATAACAACGCCCAAAATAAGGGTGCTGCCCGGTATAAACTCGGGGTGCGCTTTAGGGTCGCTTAAAGCGGGTACGTTGCTGAGCCCTTCAATGGCCGACGTTACCGAGATAGGGGGCGTAATAATACCGTCGGCCAAAAGCGTTCCTGCACCGATAATGGCCGGAATAGCCAGCCATTTTCCATATCGCCTAACCAAAGCGTACAACGAAAATATACCGCCTTCACCGTGGTTATCAGCCTGGAGAGTTATTAGTATATACTTAAAGGTGGTTTGAAGTGTTAATGTCCAGAAAATGCAGGATATTGAACCCAGCACCAGTAGCTGGTTAACCGTTTTCCCGTCGACAAGCAGGGTTTGAAAAACATAAAGCGGGGACGTGCCTATATCGCCAAAAATAATACCCAGCGTTATAAGGGCGCCGGCGGCGGTAAGTTTTTTAATATGAGAATCCATGATTCAGTTTAAAAATTAGGGATGGGGGATGGGAAAGCACAGCAAACACGTGCCTGCCGGGATGGGCAGGTAAAAGTAAATAATAGCCTGTGCTCATGTAAGCGTTAAAATCAATAATCGTTAAATATCAGTTAGTGCAAGCCAATACCCATGCCACAAATTTGAAATCATACTTTCAAAAAAATAACCAATTGGGTTCCAAAATCTTAACGCGGTAGTGTGTTTTTTACACTATTTGTTTTTCCTATCATTTTGATAGTGTGATTATCATTTTGATAGATTTATAAAACCTTTTGAGCGGTTTGGCTATTATACTGACTATTATAAAAAATAACATATCTGCCATGAAAAAAATACATCTTCCATTGATCTTTTCACTTTTAGTATGCTTAAGTGGTTGTGACGCCATCGCAGGGATATTTAAAGCGGGCGTTTGGGTCGGGGTTATCCTGGTTGTAGTGGTTATCCTTCTTATTATCTGGCTTATTTCGGCGTTCCGGAAATAATCCGATCCTAAACGGGGTAATATTTAAGCTGGATGAGCTGCGAAGGAACACTCGCTTTGTTCCAATGCTTGTGTATAGCAAGTGCGGCCCCTAAGGCAGTGGATTGCGGGGTAAACGCGGAATAAACCTTTAACCGGGGATAAGCCTTAGCCAGCATATGCATAAATACCTCGTTTTGACTGAAGCCTCCGTCCACAAATAACTGTTCAACGGGCGTACCACTGAGGATAAGGTCGGTGGAGCATTTCTGTTTTTCGACCAGATCAGTCATCAAACGGTAATAGATCAGTGTGGCATCGGCTTCGCCGCGATCATTATTGATATTTTTATACTTGCCGGTCAACTGTTCAGCTAAGGCAGGAAGGTACTCTCCCTGTAAAAACTCATTTTTATCCACGCCATATTTTGCCGACAGCTGCTCCAAACCGTCTTCATAGGCCGGGCCGATGAAAAAGCGGGCGGCTTTTACCGGTTTTCCACCGTATTGCAAATAATTTAAACAATCCTGCTTCAAGTCATCATTTGTTAATGGCGATTGGTTGAAGGGATTGAGGCTGATGGACCAGGTACCCGTTGAGATTAACACAAAGGGCTTATCAAAACTCATGAGGTAAGGGATCAGGGCGGCCGAGCTGTCATGCAAACCAATACCTGTTTTATAATTGTTGTGCACGGTCAGCGTGTCAGCCGGTCTGATGGGTGCCAGCTTACCGGCGATTCCCTCATCAAAAACCCACTGATGATACTTGTTTTTTGTAAAATCCCATAATGCCGTGTGGCAGCCGATGCTGGTCAGGTCGGAAAACTTTTCGCCGCTCAACAGGTAGGCTAAGTATTGCGGCAGATGCAGTGCATTTTTTATTCTCTTAAATAAGCCGGGCTTTTCATGCTTGAGCCGATAAAGCTGAAGCCCGGAGTTAAGGCTGCCGAGCGCGGGCGATGCCGT
>Ga0206949_1135_pt1 | contig 27080 bp, 24 predicted proteins | sample Alteio_BWOrgHeat_40_FD_153240 | JGI IMG/M metagenome (GOLD analysis project Ga0206949, IMG submission 153240) | Enriched cells from forest soil in Barre Woods Harvard Forest LTER site, Petersham, Massachusetts, United States -... | ecosystem: Environmental > Terrestrial > Soil > Temperate forest >...
AACGGGCTTAACCTGTCCAAAATCAAGTATTGCTACCAGGTCATTTCCCTGGTAACCCTGCCAGTTCCCTACGTGCCAGTTAGCGTTACCATGCAGGCCGTTTATTAATGCTTCATCGCCCTGGTCGGCATAATCCTTCAGGTATTTATTTACAAGCGTTAATTTAATATCGTCGCGAATCCTCGAAAAACGTGCTTCAACTACAAAGCTGCTTTTTCCATCTTTTATGGCGATGGCTTTAATGGTACTATTGGTTGATATATTCAGCGGCCCGGTATAAAGCGTTGAACTTGCAGTAGGGGTTGAGCCATCAAGTGTATAATAAATGGCTGCGCCTTTTTCTCCGCATTTAATTTCAGCATCAAACGGCTTCTTAAACGTTTTTGCCGGCGCGATGATGTATGGGTCAGATACGATCAGGTTGTCGGTTATTGCCGATGTTGGCTTTTCTAACCCCGCCACAAACATTTTATTAGGGAGTTTGCCTGTAAACACCTCAAACTCGCCGCCGTTGTATATGGTGTTATAATCAAGATATATTTTGTTATACGCCTGCTTGTTCAAATTCATCCCCTGTAAATAAATATTTGCGCGGCTAATGCTTTGGCCCGAGTTAAGAATAGTAAACTTCTTGCCATTTTCAAGGTTGATAACTGCCTTGTCAAACTGCGGCACACCTATCTGGAACTGCTGTTGCCCCGGCATAGTATTATAGATACCCAAAGAGCTGATAACGTACCAGGCCGACATCTGCCCGCAGTCCTCATTGCCCGATAAGCCATCTGGGTTGGGGCTATACTGTTCGGTCAATACCTTGTTTACATAATACTGCGTTTTATCGGGCGAATCGGTATAGTTATACAAATAAGCCATGTGGTGGCTTGGCTCGTTGCCGTGTGCATATTGGCCTATCAAGCCCGCAACGTCGGGAGGGGCGTCGCCGGTGAGTTTGGAATCGGTGGTAAACAGTTCATCCAGTTTCTTCTCGAATTTTGCTTTCCCGCCCATGCGGCTGATCAGACCCTCCACATCTTGCGGAACCAAGAACGAATACTGCCATGAGTTGCCTTCGGTATAATTATGGTTCACATCGGTTGGTTCAAAAGGGGTGAACCAACCACCGTTGGCCCGTGCCTGCATAAAACCATTCTGATCATTATAAACATTCTTCCAGTATTGCGCCCGCTGGATGAACTCGTCATAATCCTGTTGTTTGTTCATCATCCTGGCCATTTGGGCAATGCACCAGTCGTCAATAGCATATTCCAGTGTTTTCGATACTGATTCAGCTTCATCATCACTTAAAACGGCACCGTTCTTCCGGTAACTATCCAATCCAAACTGGTTACGGTTTACCGCCGATTTCATAGCTTTCAATGCTTCCTCGGCATCAAAATCGCGTATCCCTTTGGCATAAGCATCTACAATAACCGGGATAGAATGGTTGCCCACCATACAATACGTTTCGCTTGAAGCTAAAGGCCATATAGGCAGCAGGCCGCCTTGTTCATACATCGCCAAAAACGACCGTACAAAATCATTGGTGCGTTTGCGGTCTATCAGGTTAAATAAAGGGTCCTCGGCACGGTAAGTATCCCATAAGGAGAACACGGTATAATAATTAAACCCTTTAGCGGTATGTATCTTTTGGTCGAAACCGCGGTACTGGCCATCAACATCGTTATAAATATTAGGTGCAAGCATGCAATGGTACAAAGCGCTATAAAATGTCACCTGTTTTTGTTTTGCATAGTCAACGAACGGCACTTTTGGTTTGCGTTCATTGCTATATGGTGTATTCTGGCTGTTAACCTGCGATTGTGAGGGAGCGCCACCCGAAACTTCCAATTTTGAAAGTTCAGTATTCCAGGCTGTTTTGGCATCTTTTTGTACCTTTTTGAAATCGAAATCAGGCACTTCGGCATCCAGGTTCTTCAACGCACCTTCGGCACTTACTGATGATATACCCACCTTTGAAATAACCTCGCCCGGGTTATCAAAACGAATGTACATTTTTATGTTTTTGCCCTGTACTTTGCTTTTTCCTTCCTGTATTTGATTATCGGAAGCTATGCCATATGTTTTAAAGGGTTTGGAGAATTTTGCATAAAAGTATACCGACTGGTCATTGGCCCATGAGCGTGAACGGCGGTAGCCACGTATCTCGTGGTTGCTTACAACCTCTATCCACGAATCTAAAACCTCATCACGGAATTGCAGGTCGATAATGATGTTAGCTTCATGTGTGGACGGGTAAGTGTATTTATGCACACCTACACGTGTAGTTGCGGTCAATTCAACGCCGATGTTATATTTATCCAGAAAGGTTTTATAATACCCAACTGAAGCAGTTTCATTCTTCTTTTTAAAGCCCGATAAGTATTGTTCTTTAGTGAACTTTGGTTCACCCGTTGTTGGCATAAACAGTACATCACTATAATCAGCTATCCCGGTGCCACTTAAATGGGTGTGCGAAAATCCATAAACAGTTGTATCGGCATAATAATATCCCGAACAGGCATCCCAGCCTTCTACACGGGTATCAGGGCTTAGTTGCACCATACCAAAAGGCATAACCGGGCCGGGGTAGGTGTGGCCATGGCCGCCCGTACCAACAAATGGGTCGACTAAATGGGTGTAATCTTTTTTACTTTGGGCAGATGCTGCTATGGCTAAAGCCAAAGCCACTACTGCCGGCATGAAATAACGGGTAATCAATTTCATCGGGGGATAATTTAATTGCTATGCAAATAAACAGAAATAATCGTGATTATGTAACTTCTTAAAATATTTTAAGAAGTATACCGATTTATTGATCCGACATTTTAATCAATGTGGAATTTATCCTCATCCTGTAAAAATGGCAAAGCTCGCCGTGTTTTGGTAGGCTCACTGCCGCTAATGGTAAAGGTGTAAAGATCCTCTTCATCGCGCTTGTAATAGATCACCTCGCCCATCGGGCTAATACAGGTTGAATCGCCTGAATGATAAACTTCATAGCCATCATGCCCAACGCGGTTAACCCCAATTACATACGATTGGTTTTCGACGGCTCGTGCCGGTATTAATGTGCGCCAGTGCAGGGCCCTACGCTCGGGCCAGTTAGCCACAATGATAAGCAGATCATATTCGCCGCCAACATTACGTAGCCATACAGGGAAACGCAGGTCGTAACAAATAACCGGGCATATTTTCCAGCCTTTTAAATCAACTATTAATTTTTTAGTACCGGCAGTGTATACTTCCTCCTCTTTAGCTAAGGTAAACAGGTGGCGTTTGTCATAATGTTCGTGGGTGCCATCTGGGCGCATCCATATCAGGCGGTTGTAGAATTTCGCGCCATCTTTAATTATAAGACTGCCCGTTATTACACAATTGTATTGTTTAGCAATTTTATGCATCCACTGCATGGTTTTGCCACCCATTGGCTCGGCAAGCTTTTCGGCATCCATGCTAAAGCCGGTATTAAACATTTCCGGAAGAATGATCAACTCCGTTTTTTCGCGTATAGCTGATAGTCGCAACGCAATATTTTGCAGATTTTTATCCGTATTTTCCCAAAAAAGGTACCCCTGGAATATTGTAATTTTCAGATTCTCCATTCGGTTCATAATTCATGGTAATAACTCAGATCTACGGATTTGACCGCAAATCTTAACTATTGATCCATTGGTTTTTAAACTGTGTATAGGTTGATGCTATTTACAAATATACATTTAGTACTGCTAATAATTTATGCCTCGCATAAGTAGTTAGTAGTTAACTAAAAATTAAACAGTCAATAACCTATCAACGGCTTTATCTAAAGTTTCTTGCGTTTTGGCGAAACAAAACCTTAAAACGTGATGATCCGTACCCTTATTATAAAAGGCCGAAGTAGGTATGGAAGCCACCCCGATCTCTTTGGCAAGTCGTATGGCAAAGTCGGCATCTTTCTCATCAGTTATATCATTATAAGTTACTGATTGAAAGTACGAACCATAGCAAGGCAATAGCTTAAAACGCGTTTGTTCAATACCGTTCCTGAAATGGTCGCGCTTTTGTTGGAAGAAGTCAGGAAGATCTAAATAAACATGTTCGTTCTTCAAATATTCGGCAATACCATATTGCATGGGGGCATTCACACTAAATACCAAAAACTGGTGGATTTTTCTGAATTCCTGTGTTAAATGTGCAGGGGCAAGGCAATAGCCCACCTTCCAGCCCGTGGCATGGCATAATTTACCAAATGAGGCTACAATAAAACTGCGCTGCCTTAATTCAGGATAAAGTGCCATGCTATGATGCGTTTGGCCATCAAATATCAAATGCTCATATACCTCATCGCTCAAAATATAAATATCCTGGTTCTTTACTATCGCGCTTAATTCCTCAATATCATGCTGGTGCAAAATAGTCGCAGTAGGGTTATGTGGCGAGTTTAGGATGATCATTTTGGTGCGGTTGGTGATCAGCTTTTTTACCATATCCCATACAATGCGGTAATCAGGCGGTTCCAGTTCCAATGATTTTACTACGCCGCCATAAAGCTTTATAGCAGGAGCATAACAATCAAACGCCGGTTCGAATATGATCACCTCGTCGTTTGGATGTATAATGGAGCTTATAATGGTAAATATGGCCTGTGTGCCGCCTGCGGTAACGGTTATTTCAGTGTCAGGGTTATAAACGGCCCCGTATAATTTTTCTGTTTTGTAAGCTATTTGTTCCCGTAGCGACATAACGCCTGCCATAGGCGCATATTGATTGTGGCCATTTTTCATAGCCTCATTAACCAGTTCAACAAGGTGGGGCGAACAGTCGTAATCAGGGAAGCCCTGCGATAAATTTATAGCGCCAACCTCGGCCGCCAATGCCGACATCACAGTAAATATAGTGGTTCCAGTGTGGGGTAATTTAGAAGTAATAGATCTCATGCGGTGGCTAAAATACATAAAACTATAAACGGCAGCCCAAAAGGTTTTAAACACCCTGTGGAATTATAATGTAAACAAATCATTAAATTATCACTTTATCCTTTCTGCTTTAACCTTTCGCCCTTATTAGTTAACTTCGTAACATGAACCCTGTAAAATATCTTTTCGCAATATTCTTTTTGTGTTGCCTTGCATCGTGCGCGCCGAAAACAAAAAGCACGATACCCGTTGTAGGCTTTGTTGATGCTTTCGAGGATGCCACCATATCGCAGGCACGCGATGGTTTTACAGCTGCTTTAAAGGACAGTGGCTTTAGCGAAGACAAGGGGACCGTAAAAATTGAATACCGCAACGCGCAGGGTGATATACCGACCCTTACCCAAATAGTAAATTACTTTGTAGCCAGGCCTGTCGACCTGCTGGCGACCTGTACTACCTTATCATCAGTTACAGCGGTGCAAAAAACTAAAACCATCCCCATTTTCGAAATGGTATCACCCACGCCGGAACGCATGAATGTGCTTGATGTTAACGGCAATGCCCCCGAAAACCTGTTTGGCGCTGTTGAAGATTTAAAATATATCGATACATCCTTCTCCATTATCCCGCAGGTATTAAAGCCAAAGGGCAGCAAACTTGTTATTGGGATGATATACAACCAATCAGAGCCACAATCGGCCGATGCCATGCAGTACATCAAGGCGCTTTCTGCCAAATTTAATATCACATTGATAGCGCTGCCGTTGAATACATCGGCAGATGCGCAGTTGGTAACGCAATCGCTCTTAAGCAAAAATATCGATGCATTTTTCGCCAATCCCGATAACACCGTTTTTGCATCATTTGAAACCATAAAGAAGAATTGCGACCAAAAAAATGTGCCTATATTTACCAGCGAGGCGGGTTTAGTAAAGCGTGGCGCGGTAATGGCCTTTGGTGCCGATATTTACCAATGGGGCTACCAGGCAGGTGAGCAAGCCGCGCAATACCTTAAAACACATAAAACTACCGGCTTAAAGCCTGAGATGGTTAAAATACGCAAGCGCGTTTATAATCCGGCTATGGTTAAAAAGTACAAGATCGCACTTCCCCCAAACTTCGAACCCGTTAAATAAATGGATTTTTACCTTACCGCTTTATTGCAGGGATTATGCTTTTCGGGCATCGCGCTGGGTATTTATATCTCCATGAAGATATTTAACATCCCCGATATCACTACCGATGGCAGCTATACATTAGGGGGCGCGGTTACGGGTGTTTTGTTGCTGCATAACCAACCATCTTACATCATTTTGCCCGCGGTTATGTTGGCAGGCGCTACGGCCGGAGCGTTAACGGGCATTATCCACACCAAACTCAAAATAAATGCGCTATTAGCGGGTATTTTGGTGATGACGGCGCTTTATTCCGTCAACCTTACCTTAATGGGGCGTTCGAACCTACCGCTGATAAATACAGCATCGGTATTTACGCTGTTACATCTGGTAAGCGACCCCAACCAAAATACATTTTGGATATTGCTATTTTTTGTGGCAGTAGTAACGCTCATTATTGGTTACCTGCTAAAAACAGATTTCGGCATAGCCATGCGCGCCACAGGTAACAGCGAAACCATGATAAGGGCATTAGGCGTAAATACCGATCGCATGAAAATAACAGGGTTAGCTATTGCCAATGCTTTAACTGCCATAAGCGGCTATTTAATAGCACAGTTCCAGGGCTTTGCCGATATAAGTATGGGGATAGGCATTGTGATAGTCGGCCTGGGCTCAGTTATAATAGCTGAGGCATTTATCAATTGGTTCCGTATTACTTCGGTTTGGTTAAGTTTATTGCTGGTATTAGGTGGCGCTGTTATATTCCAGTTTGTACTGGCATTTACATTGAGCATTGGCATTGATGCTACGTTATTAAAGCTGGTAACCGCCGTATTTGTGTTGCTGATAGTTAGTTTACCACGCTTGTCATTTAACCGTTCAGTATGATAGGCATAAACAATATCCATAAGGTATTTAATAAAGGTAAAGCCAACCAGGTTAACGCGGTTAACGGCATCAACCTGCAAATAAACGATGGCGAATTTGTGGTAATGGTAGGCTCGAACGGTTCGGGGAAAACCACTTTGCTTAATTTGGTCTCGGGAAGTGTTATACCGACGTCAGGCACTATCAGTATTGATGACCATGATGTAACCAACATGCCCGATTATAAGCGCAGTGAATGGATTGCCCGTGTTTTTCAAAACCCATTAAGCGGTACGGCATCAGACCTGAGCATATTGGATAATTTCCGTCTCGCGGCTATCCGCACCAAGCCCAAAGGTTTATCAATAGGGGTGGATGATGCTTTTAAGAAACAGGTTAAAGAGAAAATAGCATCGCTGGGTATGGGCCTTGAAAACAAGATAGCCCAACCCATGGGCACGCTTTCTGGCGGACAACGGCAGGCGTTAACCCTACTAATGAGCATTATGGATAGCTGCAAGGTTTTATTATTAGATGAACCCACAGCAGCGCTTGATCCCCGCTCGGCAGAAGTAGTAATGAAAACAGCTGATAAGCTGATAAAGGATTTTAAATTAACCTCGATCCTGATCACCCATAACCTGAAGGATGCCTACAATTACGGAACCCGTATTATACAAATGGGCGAGGGGACAATATTACACGATCTGGATACTGATAAAAAAACCCAACTAAAGCAAAGCGATCTTTTTGATTGGTTTGGGTAAGCCCGGATTTGTTTTAGTAAACTTCTTAGGCTTTGTGGTCTAAATAATTGATATTCTCGATCAAATCTATAACAGCTTTTACATTATCCCGGTTAGGCCCTATTGCTATAAGTGAGGGTTTACCATCGGGGTCACTTATACTATTTACCAAAATCTCGTTCCCGTTAAAAAGTACAGTTACACGTTCTCCCCAACTGGTCAGGCTAATGTTTGTTTTTGCGATGAATATGTTAGCATTATGAAAGCTTATAGTCCAATTTTGTTCTTTGCAAAGTTGTATTAAATGTGCTGTTAAGTCTTTGTGATCTAATTCGGAGTGTAAAACTTTAAATTTTAAACGCTTTTTAAGTAATAAATAAAATAACATGCTTAAAAATACCGGAAATAATATGATGTAGATTTCAGCAGATACAAAAGGTTTGGGATCTCCTTTAAAGTAGTAAAACAAAATAATTGACAGGAATACTAAAGGAATAAAAAGTAGAAATTCAACTATTCCATAATGTGAACTCTTATCCCGTAGGCTTAGTTGTAATTCACCTGTTTCTATTGATTTGTTATATTGTTCTTGTGTCATCTGGTTTTGGGAAATGCTTATTTATAGATCGGCTTCAAATCCGCCTTCATCCAAAACACATTGTACAACGGCCATATGGATATGGTGAAATACAATTCATCACCATTACTATAAGGATAAATAAAACCACCATACAGTCCTTTGTGATCTTTACCGGTCAGCAATGTTTCTTCATTGCTCCACGGTCCGTTGATGTCTTTCGCATACCTGAATTCGATATTTGAAGTTTGCATACTGATATAGGTAGCCATCCAAAGGTGATATTTGGTATTATACGCTAATGACGGTTCACCAACTATACCGCCAAATACGCTGGTGGCCTCCGTTTCGGCGTTGGTTACCCAACCTTTTCCCGCAACCCAGTATTGATAAGCCGCATGGTTAAGAATATCTTTAGGTAAAAACCGTCCCAGGTAAGCCGCACCAAACCTGCCGCTGCCAATACCCAGCATATACACATAACCATCTCTTTCGGCAAAAGCTGTTTGCGCGAAATGACTGTCGCCTGCAAAACGCGCTTCGCATTTTGTCCAGCTCTTACCATTATTAACAGCTTTATATAATCCTGAATAATTGGTTGTCCATTTTCCCGATTCGCCCCAGGCCCTCACATCCATATAACTTACATAGTCCACGCCATTTATGCGTATAGCCCCCGTAGGTATGGCGGTATAATCGCCCTTACCGCTCGTTTGGTGCGGACTATAAATTATTTGCCGCGCCTTCTTACCATCACCGCTCATAGCCATGTTTCTAAATTTCAAGCCTTTGCTTACATCCTGCTTATCGGCAAACGCCAATACGTTCGACCGCCAGTCCTTGCCGTTATCATCCATCGTCCAGTCACTGCCAAATGTATCGCCAAAAAATAGCCCGATTTTACCGTGGCCCATTGCCCACATTATCCCAAGATCAGTGCCGCCCAGGTCATAATTTTTTGCAGTTTGGTTTGGGTTATGTATTTTTTCACCCGGTAACGAATTACCTGTTACCCGGGCAATTTTTATCGGATTCACGGGATATATACCTACAATATGTGTTTTCCGCGTGGTGTCGACCTTGTTAATGGCTTTGCCGATACAGACATAAAAACAAAGGCAAACACAAAGGATGGTAGCTTTCAAAGTGAATTTATATTACTGTAAGTTTTAAAATGAGCCGATGACGGGGATCGAACCTGCGACCTACGCGTTACGAGTGCGTTGCTCTACCGGCTGAGCTACATCGGCTTTTATCGTAATCAGGCATAAATATAGAAAGATTAGTATCAAGTAGCTAGTATCAAGTATCAAGACAAAAACTGTAATTTCTTATTAGTATAGCTACTTGACACTCAAATAAGGTTCCTATCCCTGAACCAAACCTCATCAGTTTTAACCTTAAAATTATTCATCATATCAACCAGTTCTATCGGGTCTGTCGCCGATAATACCAGTTCCCGGTTTACAGGTTTTAGAAAACGTTGTTCAACCATTACATCCAATTGCTTAAGCAGCAGGTCGTAATAGCCGTTTACATTCAGTATACCTACAGGCTTGCTGTGCAGGCCCAGTTGCAGCCAGGTTAATACTTCAAAAAATTCTTCCATTGTGCCCAAGCCACCAGGCATAGTAATAAAGCCATCGCACAGGTCGCCCATTAATTGTTTGCGCTCGTGCATGGTTTCAACTACATATAGCTTTGTTAAGCCGGTATGGGCAATCTCCTTGTCCATTAAAAATTTAGGCAATACGCCTTCGGCTTTGCCACCCTTGTTTAATATAGCATCAGCCAGCATGCCCATAACTCCAACTTTGCCGCCGCCATATACCAGTGCAATGTTTTGGTTAGTCATTATTTCGGCCAATTGGTCTATGGCATCACTAAGTAAAGGGTCGCCATTAAAATTTGCTCCGCAAAAAACGCATATACTTTTCATTGTTCATTAGTTCAGTTATTCATTGGTGCATAGTCCAATATAGGCGCACAAATTACAAATTCCCTACGAATGAACCAGTGAACAAATGAACGTTAATTATTATCTTCGCAACATGAACTTTTCATCAAAGTTGCTGGAGGATGCGGTTGCTGAATTTGCGAAGTTGCCGGGCGTGGGGCAGAAAACCGCTTTGCGGCTGGTACTGCATTTATTAAAGCAGGATAGGGCCGAGGTTGACAGGTTTAGCGTATCGATAAGCAAACTGCGCAACGAGATACAGTTTTGCCAAACCTGCCATAATATATCCGACCATTTGATATGCCAGATATGTTCGGCGCCAAAACGCGATAAAGGCACGATTTGCGTGGTTGAGGATACGCGCGATGTTATGGCTATTGAAAATACCAATCAATATAACGGCTTATATCACGTGCTGGGTGGCTTAATATCGCCAATGGATGGCGTTGGGCCATCCGACCTGGAGGTTGATACTTTGGTTGAACGCCTGAAGGATGATGAGGTAAAAGAGGTTATTTTTGCCTTAAGCGCTACCATGGAAGGCGACACCACTTTATTTTATTTGAACAAACGGTTAAAATCTTTCAACATAACTATATCAACTATAGCCCGTGGCATAGCTTTTGGTGGTGAATTGGAGTACGTAGATGAGCTGACTTTAGGTCGCTCCATCGCTACACGTGTTCCGTACGAAAATTCGCTATCAAAGTAAAAATGAAACTATCAGTAGTTATTGTAAATCATAATTCATGTGAGCTGCTCAGGCATGCACTAACTGCTTTAGTTGATGCAGGTAAAAACATTGATTACGAGGTGTTTATATTCGATAATGCCTCAAAAGATGGTTCGGTTAACATGATCGAAAACGAGTTCCCGCAGTTTCATATCATCGCCAGTCAAAGGAATGTTGGTTATGCTAAGGCTTATAATGAGGTGATTAACCTTGCCGGCGGGCAGTATGTTTTACTGGTCAACCCGGATATTAAATGCTCCAAAAAGACACTTCAACACGCTATTGACTTTATGGATGTACATTCAGACTCAGGCGGGTTGGGTGTCAGGATGATAACACCTCAAGGGAAATTTTTACCCGAATCAAATCGTGGATTAACACAGCCGTGGGTATCATTTTTTAAACTCACCGGCCTTGCTAAATTCTTCCCTAAATCGCGTATTGGTGACCGCAACCGTAAAGATTGGGTGGAAGAATTCCAAACCTCTGAAGTTGATTTTATAAATGGCGCATTTATGCTCTTGCGCCGCGCAACATTAAACGAAACCGGCTTGTTTGATGAACGTTTTGTAATGTACGGGCACGATATCGATCTGTCATTCCGAATCAGGCTGGCGGGCTACAAAAACTATTATTTCCCCAAAACATATGTCATCAACTTTAAGGGCAGCGATGCGCCTGAATTTAACTGGCAATTCATTAAACATTTTTATGGCGCTATGATTATCTTCGCCATGAAATATATGTTTAAAATGCCCGAAGCTAAATTACAGGGCGAACCACAGCTACCCTTAGCCTAATGAATTTAAAAGATAAAGTTGTAATCATAACCGGTGCATCATCAGGCATCGGCAAGTCCCTTGCTCATGAATTTGCTAAACGCGGCGCTAACTTGGTATTAGGCGCAAGGCAATATGTGCTTTTATGCGAAATAGCACAGAGCCTTGAGCAGGAGTATGGCATAAGAGCAGTTGCTGTACACTGCGATGTATCTGTTGAAGATGAATGTAAACAATTGATAGCCCAGGCCAAATTAACGTTCAAAAAAATTGATGTGCTGGTTAATAATGCAGGTATATCCATGCGGGCATTGTTTAAAGATGTTGATGTAAATGTGTTAAAGCAACTAATGGATGTGAACTTTTGGGGAACGGTTTATTGTACAAAATTCGCGCTACCTGAAATTATTAAAACCAAAGGCAGTATAGTGGGCGTATCATCTATAGCTGGGTATAAAGGCTTACCGGGCCGCACCGGCTATTCAGCTTCAAAATTCGCAATGAATGGCTTTTTGGATGCTTTAAGGGTTGAGAATTTGCATACAGGCGTACATATATTAACCGCCAGCCCGGGTTTTACAGCATCGAACATACGAAACACCGCACTTGATAAAAACGGTACTCAGCAGGGTGAAAGCACGCTTCACGAAGAGAAAATGATGACCGCTGATGAAGTAGCTAAAATTATTGCAGATGGTGTTGAGAACCGTTCGCGTACGCTTATCATGACCGGTCAGGGTAAATTAACCGTAGCCTTAAGTAAGTTTATACCGGGGATATTGGATAAACTTGTTTACAATGTATTTGCTAAAGAGAAGGATTCGCTACTCAAGTAAATTCTTATCGCCCGCGGCAATAAGGCTGTCCATAACAGGAAGTTCAACAAGTTCGTGATCGCTTATCTTGCTAAGGTCTAATACTATGCGGCCATCTGTATCCCGGTCGAATACCGGCTTAAATTTGGCACCCCATTTCATGTCTTCGGCTGTATAAAAGGTACGCGAGTGTACGGTTTGCGAAAAGGTATCGTCAAAAGCGCGCAACAAAATAGCAAAACCGGCTTCTTCCCTTATCATATCTTCCTGGGTCATATCTTTTATAGGGCTATTTTCATCTAAAGGGTGTACAACCGTCCAGTTCAGGCTTAGAATGCTCACGAATTTGCGTTCCACCTCGAGCTGGTAAAAACGGCGTATAGTTTTGCCATCAACATGATCGTTGAATGAAAATATGATCTCGATCTCCAGTTCAAGCAAAACGTTTCTCCGTTTATTCGCCAGCCTGAACATCAATCCCCGCTGGTTATCAAGATAAGGCGCGACCAAAATGTTCTTGCTGAAAATTATCTTCGCGTTTGGCCTCGAAAAACGTCCATATAATAAGCCTGTTGCCAAAGCAAATGCCAGCAAACCCATCATTGATTCCAGCGCTGCTATGCTGTTTGTTGTTACACCTTTAGGGCTGATATGTCCATAACCAACAGTTGAAATAGTTTGTGCCGAAAAAAATAAAGCATCAAGGAAACGCCCTAATGAGTTTGTTCCCTCAATACCATCAAGGTGCAGGCCGGTGGCAACATATAAAAAAGCAAATAGTACGTTAACTACTATATAGCCGGCAAGTATCAACAGCCAGAACCTGGTCCAACTCATGGTTATGAGCGTATGATAATTATTTGATGTATTGAAAATGGATAATCCTTTCCTTTTAACATTCACCGTACCGTCCTTGTTCACCAACGGCTGGTTCTTCATTACCGGCTGGGTGCCAAAGCCAAGGTCGTCTTCAGGGTTTATCTTTTTTCTGCGGTGTATAGCCATGTGGGTAATTAGCGAATGAGTGATTTAGTGAATGGGTGATAAACCCAATTACTAACTATTACCCGTAAATTTATCATTCTGTTTGCTTTTAGTAAAAAGTATTTCCATATTTGTTGCACAAAATGAAAGTGATAACATTAAACAATAACTGGTGGTGGCTTAACGAGAGATCGTAAGGCAATTCCATTTTTTGTTTTTTTTAAACATATACAGAAGGGTTGCCACATGGTAACCCTTTTTTTATATACAAGCATGAAAGCAATATTAAATCATCTTTTTGAACATAAAACATTTACACACAGCGAGTCGAAGCAGATATTGACCGACCTGGCGCTGGGTAAATATAATAATTCGCAAATGGCCGCATTTATGACGGCCTATTGCATGCGCAGCATTACCGTTAATGAGTTGGAAGGTTTCCGTGATGCAATGCTGGAGCTTTGCCTTAACGTCGACCTGGAAACAGGCGATCTGATAGACCTGTGTGGCACTGGTGGTGATGGGAAGGATACGTTCAATATATCTACTTTAGCATCGTTTGCAGTTGCCGGGGCGGGATATAAGGTTGCCAAACATGGCAATTATGGCGTTTCATCAGGTTGCGGTTCATCAAATGTAATGGAGTTTTTAGGCTACCAGTTCACTAATGATACTGATAAACTAAAAATCAGCATGGATAAAGCGAATATCTGCTTTTTACATGCGCCATTGTTTCACCCTGCCATGAAAACTGTAGCGCCTATACGCCGCGAGTTGGGTGTAAAAACTTTCTTCAATATGCTGGGGCCGCTGGTTAACCCGGCGAAACCCGAAAATCAACTGGTGGGCGTATTTAACCTTGAACTGGCAAGGGTATATGCTTACCTGTATCAAAAATCAGATAAAAAGTATACCATACTAAATGCTCTTGATGGTTATGATGAAGTTTCGCTAACCTGCGATTTTAAAACATTCAGCGCAGCTGGTGAGCAGATTAACAGTATTGAAGACCTGGGTTTTGACAAATTGAACCCTGCTGAAATAACCGGCGGACATACAGTTAAGGATTCAGCTGATATTTTTATGAGCGTTTTAAATGGTGAAGCAACTGCTGCACAAAATAATGTAGTTGCATGCAATGCCGCACTGGCCATCAAAACAATTGACGATAACAAAAGCTTCGCCGATTGCTTTTACGAAGCAGAAGATGCCTTGCTTTCAAAAAAGGCGTTGTTCAGCTTTAAAAACTTATTGCAGAATTAAGTAATGAAAATAAAAGTTTGCGGTTTAAGGGATAAAGAAAATATTAAAGCAGTCACCGCTTTATCGCCTGATTATATGGGTTTTATTTTCTATGGCCTTACGCCAAGGTTTGTGGGTGATTTTCCTATGGGGAACCTTGACGGCATACCATCTGCCATAATTAAAACTGCGGTATTTGTTAACGAAACTGCTGAAAATATTAGTGAGCTGATAGATAAATATAAATTCGATGCTATACAATTACATGGTAATGAAGGGCCGGAATTGTGTGCTTTGTTTAAAGGGCGCGTAACGGTGATTAAAGCATTTGGATTGAGCGAAGATTTTGATTTTGAGCAATTATATCCTTATGCCGATCATGTTGACTTTTTCCTGTTCGATACCAAAACAAATATTCATGGAGGTTCGGGGCAATCATTTGACTGGGGCATTCTGGATAAATACGAATTGGATATCCCGTTCTTTTTAAGCGGTGGATTAAGCCTGGATAATTTGGATGAGGTTAAAAACATCACCCACCCACAATTTTACGGGGTTGATCTGAACAGCAAGTTTGAGACAGGACCGGCTATGAAAGACATTGATAAATTAGAAAAGGCTTTTGCCTTAATAAAACAAATTGATACCAATGAAATACGGAGTTAACGATCTGGGCTATTACGGCGATTTTGGTGGGGCATACATCCCCGAGATGCTGTATCCTAATATTGAGGAATTAAGAGAGCAGTACCTGAAAATCATAGAAGATCCTGCCTTTAAAGCTGAATTTGACGACCTGCTTAAAAATTATGTAGGCCGACCATCGCCGTTGTATCATGCCAAAAGGTATTCTGAAAAATACGGCGCCAATATATTCTTTAAGCGCGAGGACCTGAACCATACCGGTTCGCACAAAATAAATAATGCCATAGGTCAAATACTGCTGGCAAAACGCCTCGGTAAAAAACGTATCATAGCTGAAACAGGTGCCGGTCAGCATGGGGTAGCTACCGCAACGGTATGTGCACTGATGGGAATTGAGTGCGTGGTTTACATGGGCGAGATTGACATGGCACGGCAGGCGCCTAATGTATCGCGTATGAAGATGCTGGGCGCCACTGTTATCCCTGCAACATCAGGAAGCAAGACTCTGAAAGATGCCACCAACGAAGCTTTGCGCGATTGGATAGCCAATCCTGTTGATACACATTATATCATTGGTTCGGTGGTGGGGCCTTATCCTTATCCCGATATGGTGGCAAGGTTTCAATCCATCATATCGTTAGAAACTAAAAAACAACTGCTTGAACAAACAGGCAATGAAGTGCCACAATATGTAATGGCCTGTGTTGGCGGCGGTAGCAACGCTATGGGTATGTTCTATCATTTTTTGGATGATGAGGCCGTAAAACTGGTAGCCGTTGAAGCAGCGGGCAAAGGCGTGGACAGTGGGCATTCGGCGGCGACCACCTTCTTGGGCCGCGAAGGGGTACTGCATGGCAGCCGTACCATATTAATGCAAACTGATGACGGGCAGGTGGTTGAACCATATTCCATATCAGCCGGTTTGGATTATCCAGGTATAGGCCCGCAGCACGCATTCCTGTACAAAATAAAACGCGCGCAATATGTAAGTATTACTGATGATGAAGCATTACAAGCAGGGTTATTATGCTCGCAACTGGAAGGAATTATCCCGGCTATTGAAACTGCCCATGCATTGGCTTATTTAGAAAAAATGCAATTTAAAAAAGATGATATTGTGGTGATCTGCATTTCTGGCAGGGGCGATAAGGATCTGGATACGTATATAAAATATTTTAATTTCTAAGCTAAAGGATGAACCGTTTACAAAAACTTTTCGGCACAAAAAATAACAACCTGTTATCTATCTACTTTACAGCAGGCTATCCGGACCTAAATACAACGATTGCCATTGCCGAAGCCCTTGAAAAAGCCGGCGCTGATTTTTTGGAGATAGGCTTCCCGTATTCCGACCCGGTGGCTGATGGCCCCACTATCCAGCATAGTTCTGAAATAGCTTTGGAAAATGGTATGACGCTGAATGTATTATTTGAGCAGTTGAAAGACTTGCGCAAGCATGTAAGCATCCCCATTTTGCTGATGGGTTATGTTAACCCGATAGTTCAGTTTGGTGTTGAGCGTTTTTGTAAAATGGCGGCTGAAGTAGGAGTGGACGGTGTAATTGTTCCCGACCTGCCGATGTATGAATATGAGGCCTTGTATTCGAAATACTTTATCGACAATAACTTAAGTAACATATTCCTGGTAACACCACAAACATCTGAAGAACGTATCCGCAAAATAGATGAACTGAGCAACAGCTTTATTTACCTGCTCTCATCCTCATCCATTACAGGTGGTAGTTTGAACGTGTCAACCAATATCGAGGATTATTATAAGCGTATTAAGGCCATGCAATTAAAAAATCCGGCTATTATAGGTTTTGGTATATCAAACAGCGATAACTTTAAAAAGGCTTGTGAATACGCCAATGGCGCTATTGTAGGGAGTGCCTTTGTAAAGATTTTGGAAAATGAAGATTATTTGGATAGGATACCCGGATTTATAAAATCAATACGACCGTAGGCGGTTATAAATACATTTCCAAATCGCCTTTACCTTCACGTATAATTTCAAAGTCGCCGTGTGTGCAATCCACAACGGTTGAGGCTAAATTACCGCCGTAGCCACCATCGATCACTATATCAACCTGGTCCTGGTATTTCTCATATATCAATTCCGGGTCGGTTGAATATTCGATGATCTCATCCTCATCTTTTATTGAGGTAGAGAGGATAGGATTTCCAAGTACTTTTACAATTTCGCGGGCTATATTATTATCGGGCACCCTTATACCAACCGTTTTTTTGTTGGAGCTGATTAGCTTGGGCACCATATGGCTGGCATTAAAAATAAAGGTGAACGACCCCGGCAAGGCTTTCTTTATCACCCTAAAGGTGGCGTTGTCTATTGGCTTTATATAGTCGGATATATGGCTAAGGTCGTAGCATATAAATGAAAAATTGGCCTTATCGGGTTTAATATTCCGTATACGGCAAATGGCCTCAATGGCTTTATGATTGGTTATATCACAACCCAAACCATAAACCGTATCGGTAGGGTAGATGATAAGCCCGCCTTTACGCAACACCTCAACTACCTGTTCAATAGCTTTTTCGTTTGGGTTTTCTGGATATATCTTTAGAAGCATATTTTATATTTCGAATTTCGAATGTTCAATTTCGAATTTACTTAATTCAAACTTAAACGGCATAATTACAACAAAAAAGCCGGAATAAAAGTTCCGGCTAATGTATTTCGATAAAAATCCGAAATTGAACATTCGAAATTCGAAATCAAGAATTATGCTTGTTTAGCAAACTGCACGTTGATCAGCAATTTAATGTCTTCGCCTACAACTACGGCACCGGCTTCAGTAACGCCGCTCCAGGTTAAGCCAAAATCCTTACGGTTTATTTTGCCGCTTATTTCAAAACCTGCTTTGGTGTTGCCATAAAAGTCGGTAGCTGCGCCGCCAAATTCTACATCTAATGTAACCGGTTTGGTTATACCCTTAATAGTAAGGTCGCCGGCTAATTTATATTCGTCATCACCTGATTTAGTAAATGAGGTTGATTTAAAAGTGATTTTTGGATACGCTGCAGCATCAAAAAACTCGGCCGACTTTAAGTGCTCGTCGCGTTGTGTTTGATTAGTATCAATGCTGTCGATATCTAATGAAAAAGCGATGCTTGCATCGGTAAAATCGTCATTTTCTGTATCTAATTCACCTTCAAAGCTTTTGAAAAAGCCGCTTACGGTTGAAATTACAAGGTGTTTTACCTTAAACTGTACTTCTGAGTGCATTGGGTCTAAAACCCATTTGGTTAGTGTTGCCATGATTTTTTTAATTGATTAACTGAACAAATGTAAGTATATATATGTTTAAACATCTAATTTGTTTTTATAATTGACAATTGGTTTACAATTACTTAACTACATAGCCGTTCATTTACATTTTTACAAGTAATCAACCGTTTGATCGGGCATTTGTTCGGCCAATATTTTAGATTTACCAAAACTGACAAGCAAATGAGAAAGCTATTCCTTTTTTCGTCGATACTGATCTTAGCCATGCTCATTACCTGGAGCATTATGTGGCAACCGGCTGTGTGGTCGTTGGTAATTTATGTTCCGTTTTTTGCGGTGGGGATATATGATATGCTGCAAACCAAGCATAGCATTACCCGTAACTTTCCTTTATTCGGCCATTTGCGTTTTTTGCTGGAAGACATACGCCCCGAGATATACCAATATTTTATTGAGAGCGATACCAATGGGACGCCATTTAACCGGCAATATAGAAGCGTTATATATCAACGTGCAAAAAAGGATGATGATACACGGCCGTTCGGTACGGAGTTGAATGTATACGATAATGGTTACGAATGGCTCAATCACAGTATTGCTGCGATTGACCATAATAAACTTGACAAAGACCCACGGGTAACTGTAGGCGGGCCGCAGTGTATAAAACCTTATTCGGCGAGTGTATTTAATATATCGGCCATGAGTTTTGGTTCATTAAGCGAGAATGCTATACTGGCCTTAAACAACGGGGCCAGGATAGGCAATTTTGCACACAATACCGGCGAAGGCGGCCTGAGCCATTATCACTTACAACCTGGTGGCGATATTATATGGCAGATAGGTACAGGTTATTTTAGCTGCCGCCATCCTGATGGTACATTTGATTATGACGCATTTGGCCAACGTGCCGTACTGCCGCAGGTGAAAATGATAGAGATTAAATTGTCGCAGGGTGCCAAGCCAGGACATGGCGGTATACTGCCCGCCGCTAAAGTAACACCCGAAATAGCTAAAATAAGGTTGGTTGCAATGGGAGAGGATGTGGTTTCTCCACCGGCGCATACTGCTTTTAATACTCCTGTACAGATGATGCAGTTTATAAAGAAACTGCGCGAGTTGTCAGATGGAAAACCTGTTGGTTTTAAATTATGTGTGGGCCATAAAAGCGAGTTTTTGGCCATATGCAAAGCTATGATTAAAACAGGCATCTATCCTGACTTTATTACGGTTGATGGGGGCGAGGGCGGTACAGGCGCGGCCCCGCTTGAATTTTCAAATTCGGTAGGGATGCCTTTACGGGAGGCGGTGGCATTTGTTTATGACGCACTGACAGGCTTCGACCTAAAAAAACATATTAAGATCATTGCTTCGGGCAAAATCGCGACAGGGTTTGATCTGGTGAAGAATTTTGCTTTAGGTGCCGATATGTGCAATAGTGCCCGCGGTATGATGTTCGCCTTAGGCTGCATACAGGCGTTGGAATGTAACAGCAATACCTGCCCCACAGGCGTAGCCACGCAGGATAAAAGCCTGATGAAAGGACTTGTAGTAGCAGATAAAAAGGTACGCGTAGCAAATTTTCATAATGCCACGGTAGGCAGCGCCGTTCAAATGATAGGGGCGGCAGGTTTACAGCACCCGGATGATATACATCGCAGTTTTATTTACCGCAGGATAAACCAAAGCCAGATACTGACTTATGGTGAGTTGTTCCCTTATATCCCCAAAGGGAGCTTACTAAAAACGCCGTACCCCTTAAGTTTTGAAATGGATATGACCATCAGCAGCGAAAATACTTTTGTACCTGATTATAGTAAGGTGAGTTCGGTAAGTTCGGAAGATGCGAGCGCTTATGTTGGGTGATTTCTGCCCGCGCGTCATTGCGAGGTACGAAGCAATCCCACCGGATATGTTGCCGACCTACACACTTGCTACCTATCGTATGGGATTGCTTCGTCGGACCTCCTCGCAATGACGATGTGGCGGTAAAACAAAAAAGGGAGCACATTGCTCCCTTTTTTGTTTTATGGTTAAAGAGTTTATTATAATGCCAGTACTTCCTTAACTCTTTCAGCCGCTTCTTTCAGCAATATGGCCGAGTAAACCTTCAGGCCTGAGTTATCTATCAGTTGTTTGGCTTCAACAGCGTTGGTGCCTTGTAAACGTACAATAATTGGAACCGGGATGTTACCAATTTCCTGGTAGGCATCAATAACGCCTTGTGCTACACGGTCACAACGCACTATACCGCCGAATATGTTTATCAATATAGCCTTAACATGCGGGTCTTTCAATATAATATTGAAGGCTGCTTTTACAGTTTCGGCATTGGCAGTACCACCCACGTCTAAAAAGTTGGCAGGCTCGCCACCGGCTATTTTAATAATATCCATAGTTGCCATAGCCAAACCTGCGCCGTTAACCATACAGCCCACGTTACCGTCGAGCTTTACATAGTTAAGATTTGATTTGCTGGCTTCAACTTCCATAGGGTCTTCCTCGTTGGTATCGCGCATAGCAGCAAAATCCGGGTGACGGAACAGCGCGTTATCATCCAAATTAACTTTAGCATCAACTGCTAAAATTTTATTGTCCGATGTTTTCAGTACCGGGTTTATTTCAAATTGCGATGAATCGGTAGCATCATAAGCCTTGTATAAAGCAGTGATGAATTTCACCATATCCTTAAAAGCATCGCCTGAAAGGCCAAGATTAAAGGCTATTTTACGTGCCTGGAAACCCTGTAAACCAACTTTAGGGTCGATCTCTTCTTTATGAATTAATTCAGGGGTTGAGTGAGCCACTTCTTCAATATCCATACCGCCTTCGGTTGAATACATGATAATGTTGCGCCCTTTTGCACGATCAAGCAATACACTGATGTAGAATTCCTTGGTTTCACTTTCGCCGGGGTAATAAACATCCTGGGCAACTAATACCTTACGTACCAATTTACCCTCGGGCCCGGTTTGCGGGGTAACCAGTTGCATGCCTAATATGGCGCCTGCTTTTTCCTTTACCTCGTCTAAGTTTTTGGCTAATTTAACGCCGCCACCCTTACCACGGCCACCGGCATGTATTTGTGCTTTAACAACAACCCAACTTGAGTTGTATTCGTCTTTCAATTTTTTAGCAGCTTCAACAGCCTGTTCAACGGTATCGGCAACAATGCCCTCCTGAACCCTAACGCCAAAGCTTTTTAGTATGGCTTTACCCTGGTATTCGTGAATATTCATGTTTCGTGTAGAATTTGCGGTAAAACTACGATTTTGTTTCGTATTAGAGATTAGTGATTAGATATTAGAGATTAGTTTTTACTTTGTTTTGAAAATCTATAGATTACGAACAAAAAAATCCCACCTAATCTCTAATCTCCAGCCTCTAATCTCTACATTTGCAAAATGTTAAAAGCGCAATCCATACACAAATCATACGGTCAGCTTCAAATATTAAAAGGGGTCGACCTTGAGGTAGAGAAAGGCGAGATCGTGACCATAGTAGGCGCGTCAGGCGCGGGGAAAAGCTCGCTGCTAAATATATTGGGTACTTTGGATAGGCCCGATTCCGGTCGTTTGTTTATTAATAACCAGGAATTGAATCAACTGAGTAATAAAAACCTCAGTGCTTTTCGTAACCTTAAAATTGGTTTTATATTCCAGTTCCATCATTTACTAAGTGAGTTTGACGCGCTTGAGAATGTGTGCATCCCGGCATTCATTGCAGGTACATCGCGCTCTGAGGCCGAAAAGCATGCAACTGAAATTTTGGAATTATTAGGCTTGGGCGACAGGCTGCGACATAAACCCAACGAACTTTCGGGCGGGGAGCAGCAAAGGGTAGCCGTAGCACGTGCGCTTATAAACAGGCCGGCACTAATTTTTGCCGATGAACCATCGGGTAATCTTGATTCAACCAACGCTCGTGAACTGCATGAGCTTTTTATCAGGCTGCGTAATGAGTTTAACCAAACCTTTGTAATAGTAACCCATAATGAGCACCTGGCCGAACTGTCGGACCGCCAGCTTACTATGAAAGACGGCTTAATTATTTGATAGGATAGTGAATATTTTGATCACATCGGCCAATTCAGTTGCCGCGCATCAACTTAAAAATAAATTGAACGCTGATAATGTAATACTCGGCGATTATATGGATCTGCCTGAATTTATGATGCGGTCGGGTAAAATGGTGCGGTTGCCTGATCCTAAATCAATGGCATATAGTCATGAGATACTTACTCTTTGCCTGGATAAAAATATTGGCAGGATATACCCTTTAAGGGAAGAAGAAACCGTACTGTTAAAGGAAGCAGAACAATTATTTAAAGAATATAATATAGAAATTCATCCGTAGAGACGCGATACTTCGCGTCTCTTATAAAATGAAAAGACGCAAGTATCGCGTCTCTCAACTTTTGGTTATGAAATACAGCGACATCGACCCACGCAAAAGCGCTTTTTTGTTTGAACTGGATAATGTGCTTTATCCCGAAAAGGATTATTATTTCCAGGTATATTACCTGTTTGCCGGCATGCTTGAATACATTGAATTAGTTGATGCCAAAGCGGCAACCGAACTGATGGTTAATACGTATATAGAAAAAGGCAAGGATGAAGTTTTTAACGCGGTGCAGCAACAATACCAGCTAAATGAAAAATACCGCGCAAACTTTGAACATTTATGTGCGACGGCAAAGGTTCCTTTAAAGCTATTGCTGTACAAAAACATGCTTGATCTGCTGCAGGAAATTGTTGTTGACCGTAAAAAAATATTTATTGTAACCAACGGCAACCCGGCTGAGCAGTTAAATAAAATTAAACATATTGAATGGCATGGCCTTGAAAACTATTTAATTTGCTATTTTGCAAACGAATTAAGTGCAAAGCCTGAACCGGATATTGTACACTTGATATTAAAAGAACATAATTTGCAGCGAAGGGATATGACGATGATAGAAAATACCGAAGCCGACGTGCTTTGTGCGCAAGCTTGTGGTATTGACCATATTAACGCGGCGCAATTTTTACAATAAACAGTAACATCCGATCATTATTTTCGTTATCATAAAAAAGAATCAAAAGGGGGGAACCATGAGAAAAATATTTTACTTAACCATCATACTATCAGCAAGTTTAATTGCTTCATGTAAAAAGGATCATAATAACAATAACACCACTACAGCCAGCTATATTAACCTGGATAAAGATTCGATCTATTATTACGAAAAGGAAGATTATTTGTGGTTTGATGCACTCCCGGCTTATAATTCGTTTAATCCACGGTCATACACAGGCTCAACCGATTATGAGGCTTTGGGTAACGAGATCAATGCTATTTCGCAGTTAAAGATAAACCCGGCAACCGGTAAGCCGTATGAGTATTATGCTCCCGACCCGGGTTCAGCTAAGTATTCATTTATTGATGATGGTACAACAACGGCATCGTTAGGTGGGTCAAATGCTGATTTTGGATTTGAGCCGATATATATAGCCGAAAATGACCTGCGTGTAAAATACGTTTATCCCGGTTCTCCGGCTGACGTAGCGGGAATAAAAAGGGGGTATGAAATTATGAGTATAAACGGTACCACTAATTTAGATGGTGCAAGCAACTCAACCATTAATTTTATTGTTAATGCTGTTTATTACAGTAACAGTATTACCATGGTTTTAAAAAAATATGATAACACCACCTTTACCGCAACCTTTAATACGGCAACTTACACAGTTGACCCGGTATTAACCTACAAGGTTTTTAACAAAGGCAGCGGACACGCAGTGGGTTATGTGGCTTTTAACAGCTTTACCGCTATTGCCAATGCCCAGCCTAAACTGGATGAGGCATTCAATTACTTTATAAACAATGGCGTCACCGACCTGGTTGTCGACCTGCGTTACAATGGCGGCGGCGATGGGCAAACAGCCGAATATCTAGACGATCTGATAGCGCCTTCATCAACAACGGGCACTTTGATGTATACCACTTATTTTAACAGCAATTTACAAGGTGGAAAGTCACCTTTAATAGATAAGAAATTTGGTTTTACTACCGCTGATTTCGCGCCTTCAAATAACCAGGTTGGCTTTAACAAGGCGCTGTCGTTGAATGTTAACCGGGTATTTTTTATTGTAACCGGTGCTACGGCTTCATCAAGCGAATTAACAATAAATAACTTACGCCCTAAATTGGATGTAGAATTAGTAGGGGATACTACCTACGGTAAACCGGTAGGAGAAATACCTATCCCGCTGGGTTCTGATGGTAAATACATATTATACTCACCGCAGATATATGTAGAAAATTCGGCAAACCAGGGCGATTATTATGCAGGTATGGCGCCAGGTTCACCTTCATACAAGGGCTACCTTGCAGGTGATGACGTAACCAAAGATTTTGGCGATTCAACAGAAATGTTGTTGGCGCATGCCCTTAACTATGTTAAAACCGGCACTTACGCTATAAACAAGCCACAGGTACAAAGTCTTATATCCGGCAAACAACTATTTAGCATCCCACAGCAGAAAGCTATAGTACGTAAAATGGATCAGCATAAATTTAAGGCGCTGGTTATTAATAAGAAACACAAGTAATTTTAGGTTAAAGCTGAAAGGTAAAAGGCGAAAGGTAAGGGTTCACAAACTTTAACTTTTCGCCTTTTCGCTTTAGCCTTAACCCGCTAATTGCCGCAGATCCACAGGTACCACCCTTGATATTCCCTGTTCAACCATGGTTACACCGTAAATAACATCGGTGCTGGCTATGGTGCGTTTGTTGTGCGATACGATAATGAATTGCGAATCTTTAGAAAACTCGCGGATAATGTTGTTGAATTTGTCAATATTAGTATCATCCAAAGGCGCATCCACCTCGTCAAAAATACAGAAGGGGGCGGGTTTCAATAAATACAGCGAAAAGAGGATGGCTGTAGCTGTCAATGTTTTCTCGCCACCTGACAGCTGATTGATGGATAGCGGGCGTTTTCCTTTTGGTTTGGCAATAATATCAATATCTGATTCCAGTGGATGTTCGGGGTCGGAGAGGATAAGGTCGCATGAATCTTCTTCGTTAAACAATGAACGGAAAACGGTGATAAAATTGTCGCGCACCTGAGTAAATGCCGACATAAATTTGCCTTTGGCAGTATCATCTATCTCCTGTATGGTAGCTAACAACGAAGCTTTTGCTTCGGCAAGGTCTTTCTTTTGCGATTGGATGAACTGGTAACGCTCATTCATTTCATTATAAGCCTCAACAGCCATGGGGTTTATCGCGCCGAAATCATCCATTTGTTTTTTTAGCTTTTCGGTTTTTTCGCGCAGGTCGTCTTCATTCTCATTCTGCGGTATTTCGGTGTCTATCAGTTCCTGTATGTCTACATTAAATTCAACAGAAAGGCGCTCTTTTAGTGCATTTAGTTCCAGTTTAAGGTTATTGCGTTCATCACGCAGCTCATTTTCAATAAATTGCGCGTTATCTTTTTTACGGCGCAGGTTGCTGATCTCGGTTTCTGTCTCGGTTATCTTGCCGCGCCATTCGTAGTATTCCTGTTCGGCTTGCTGCGTTGCTTTTTCCAATTCCTCCTTCTGCGCATACATCCCGATCAGGTCATCGTCAGAATTATCGGCTTGCTGCAGGTTTTCCTGAATGGCAACTTTTACTTTTTCCAGCTCGACATTATTTTGTTTGATGCGGTTCTCCAAAGTTTCTTTTTGGGCTTCGCGATAATCAAGGTCCTTCAGTAAGCCCGATACTTTATTCTGTTGCTGGTGGAAACGGATATTCTCCTGGTTGTAAGCGTTTGATTGCACCGAAACATGCTCATTTAACTCATTAAAAACAGACTGCTTGCTTATCAGCAGGTCGTTTTGAATTTGTTTCTGTGTTTTTAGCTCGGCAAGCTGCGGCTGCAGGGTAGCCATATCTTCCTTAATAGTACTTATTTTGCGGGCAATATCATCCTTACGATTAAGGCTGTTATTTATAAAGGTCTGATATTGTTCTTGCCGGGTTTTAACGGTGATCAGTTCTGTATTCAGGCGGTTAACATCTTGTAGCTTCTGCTTTATTTCTTCAGCTTTGCCCGATACTTTTAAGGCAGCCAGCTTATTTTGCTGTTCCTGCAACTGGTCTTTAAAATAATTTACACGCGTATCAAACTGCTTTATTTCTTTAGCTAAGTTTTCCAAATTTTTGGCGCGGCCGATACGTTTCCCCTCAAACAAACCTACCGAACCACCGGCCATGGTATGCTTTGATTTATTGAATTTGCCGCTTTTACCGATCAGCACCACGCCATCGGGAAGGACAGCGTTATTCAGCACCTGTTCGTTGCGGTCGTCAATTAAATACACGTCTTTTAACAGGTAATTGCAAAGGCTTTGGTAGTAAATATCAACATCAACCACGTCTAAAGCACGAATAGCGCCGACCCCCTCTAAATCTCCCCCGAGGGGGGAGACTTTATTTTCTGAAG
>Ga0206949_1136_pt1 | contig 27016 bp, 25 predicted proteins | sample Alteio_BWOrgHeat_40_FD_153240 | JGI IMG/M metagenome (GOLD analysis project Ga0206949, IMG submission 153240) | Enriched cells from forest soil in Barre Woods Harvard Forest LTER site, Petersham, Massachusetts, United States -... | ecosystem: Environmental > Terrestrial > Soil > Temperate forest >...
AACCTGCTTTTGTATTGCCATAAAAATCGTCGGCCGAGCCGCCAAATTCCGCATTGAGTACAACCGATTTGGTAACATCTCTTACGGTAAGGTCGCCGGTTAATTTGTATTCGTCTTCTTCGCCTGTTGACTTGAACGAAGTTGAAGTAAAAGTGATCTGCGGATATTTTTCTGCATCAAAAAAATCGGCTGATTTCAGATGTCCGTCTCTTTGCGACTGGTTTGTGTCAATACTGTCGATATCGATCGCAAAAGAAATCTTTGCGTTTTCAAAATCATCACCCTCGGTTTCCATCGAACCTTCAAAGCTTCTGAAAAAACCGGTTACGGTTGAAATTACCAGGTGTTTTACCTTGAACTGAACCTCTGAATGCATGGGGTCTACGGCCCATTTTGTTATTGTTGCTGCTTCTGTTGACATGATCTTAATTTTTTGATTGTTTTAAATTGAGAACAAATATAAATTAAATAGATGTTTAAACATGTAATTTAATTGTCAAGAATTATTGGGATGACGTCGAACCCCAATTTTAACCATTGGGAAAGAGTTTTGTTCTGATTTTTTCACGCAGAGACGCAATATTTTGCGTCTTGAACCCAGCCTTTGAATTAAAGGGAATATATTGAGGTATGAATCGATGATTTCGTTCCGAGACGCAAAATATTGCGCCTCTACGGCGTATTGTTCATAAATTCCGCCAGTATGCGATGAAAATGATAGGTCCCCTGCTCGCGTGTTACCGAGTAACGGCCATGTTTGTAGAATCGTGAGCGAACGCCACGTTGTACGTTTTCAACAATTTCCTCGTCTTCCATTTCAACCTTATCCAGGCCTGAGCCAGCACCCCTGTTGAGTTTTGATTCATCCCATAAATACGCGTAAAACTTCACCGTGCATTCACCAACCGTAACGGGTTCAACTACATTTACCGATAATCCCCATGGATAAAAGTTGAACATCATGTTGGGGAATACCCAGAAATAGTAGGCGGCCACATTTTTGCCATAATCAGGCGAATCTTTCGGCAGATCGAAACAATCCTCATCGCTTTTGGCCAGGCCGAGCTGCAGGCTGGAATAGGGAAAAAACAATTCGGTGGCGTATTCGCCAAAATCAATAACGGCATTGAGGCCCGCATGAACAAAAGGAATATGAAAGCCCTCCAGGTAGTTTTCGCAATAAAGCGCCCAGTTGGCTTTTACGTTGAATTCCCGGCTTAATTCGGGCGCGAATTTAAAATCATCGAGGGGCAACCAGCTAACCCGCTGCATCATGTCGCGAAAAAAAAGTTCGGATGAATATTTGGGGTCGAGGGAAGTAAAAAGAAATTGGCCCCATTTAAACAGATCCAGCTGGTGCAGGTCATCATTTTTGGCCGGGAAATCCGCTACCTCCTTAAATTCAGGCATGGATAAAAAATGACCATCCAAATCAAACTTGCGCCCATGGTAGCGGCATTTCAGGCTATTCAGGTGGCAGGGTTTATCTGCAACCAGGTTGCCCCGGTGGGTGCAAACGTTTGATAATAGGTTTATCTGCCCGGCATTGTTTTTCGTCACTAACAAAGGCTCATCCAGGTAACCAGGCAGCAAAGTAAATGGATAAACGTCGCCATTTTCTTTCACCAGGCCTTCATGACCGATAAACTGCCAGGAGGGTGCGAATATTTTTTCGCGGCATTGTTCGAAAACCTCCGCGCTGGTATAAAAGGACGTATGCAGCGTTTTAGCTTTGGCAATATTTGGGTCGACAAAAAAATCGGGCATGGCAAACGGGTTTCAGGCAGGCAAATTAAGTAATCAGGGCGAGATTTTAATGGAGTGGAACCCGAATCGCCGTTTCAATACAAGACGGGCCACCTGGCGATAATTAATTCATCTTCTTTGCCCTGAAAGGGCGTAATACACCAACACAGGGCGAAGTCTTGCGTTGACAAGCCAACTTGTTTAAAAATCCCCAATCTAAGCCCATCCAATACCCTATATTTGCGCAACAATTCCGTCCATTTATTCATGTCTTCCCACCCTGATACCAAACGCTCAAGGCCGGTTTTCAAAACTGCCGCCCTTGACGACCAGGAAAAATTCCAGCCGCTTCCATCGCCTACAGGTCCGTCCCCGTATCAGCTCGATATAAAAAGTGTGTTGCCTGATCTGTCAAACAGAAAAATGGTGTTCCACATGGCAGGCGATACCGGCGGTTTGGTGCAGCCGGTTTACAAGCACCGTGTTGCGGAGGAAATGATCAGGCAATGCCAGGATACTGTTTCGGACGAGGATAGGCCCCAATTCTTTTTTCATTTGGGCGATGTGGTTTATAATTACGGTCACGCTGAAGAATATTACCCGCAATTTTTTGAGCCCTACCGCAATTACCCCTGTCCCATTTTTGCCATTCCCGGCAACCATGATGCGGACATCGATCCCTTCGACAGCCAAAGGCGCGAAAGCCTGCAAGCATTCGTACAGGCTTTTTGTGATACCGAAAGCAAAACCGTCCCCTTTGCCGGCGACAGCGGCCGCCTGAGCAATATACAGCCCAACGTTTACTGGACGCTAAAAACGCCGCTGGCCAATATCATCGCGCTGTATAGCAATGTGCCGCGCTTTGGCACTATTTTGCCAGAGCAGCGACAGTGGTTTATTGAAGAATTGAAAGCGGCGCAAGCAACCCATAAGGCCCTGATCGTTTGTTTGCACCACTCCGCCTATTCGGCCGATACTAACCATGGGTCCAGCTTAAATATGCAGCTATTTTTGCAATCAGCATTTGATGAGGCTGGAGTTTTGCCCGATGTGGTGATCAGCGGGCACGTGCACAACTACCAGCGGTTTACCAAAACGTACCCGGATGGCAGAACCGTTCCTTTTATAATTGCAGGCGCCGGCGGCTATGCCGATCTGCACCGGATTGCCCGGCCTGATGACCCGGCCTACCCGGACCATCATCCACAACTGGACAATGTACTGCTGGACAGCTACTGCGACCATACCCACGGGTTTTTAAAAATGACACTGGAAAAAATAAAAGGCAAGATAACGCTGACCGGGGAATATTTTATACTTAGCGCAAAAGTTAATATTACTGAGGGCGCAAAGCTTTTTGATTGCTTTATGGTTAATATTGGGGAGTAAATATCCCATTATTGTGCAAACTGCGCCCTATCGGAGAAAAAAGGGATGAAATGCAGGTTTGAAAGTTCAGGCATCTGCGGGATTAAAAAAACGTCTTACCTTTTTCCGTTTCACCACATTAGCAATCAATTACGGGCCTATTTTTGAACTTTTCCACAGTTTGAGGCTATTCAACCTTAAATTTTAGTATTTTAAGTAAATTGCTGCAATAAAAACGGCATTGGGCACATAGTAAAGCTCGCCAGTTTTAAATTATTTAAAACTTGGCTTATTTATTGCCGGTAGAAGATATTAATTAAGTTATGAAGCGACTTTTAATTATCATTTCGTTTTTACCCTGCCTGGCTTTGGCCCAAACATCCCAGGTGTTTTTGGACAAAGCCAATGAGCAGGTAAAACAGCACCAGTTTAAAGAAGCCCTGGCAAATTTTACCTACGCCATCCAGCTTAACGGGAATAACATTAAGGCTTATCAGTACCGGGCTGATGACTATATAAAAATGGGTGACTACCAACCCGCTATTGTCGATTTCACCAAAGTCTTAACTGCCGATCCGGGCAACGCTACCATTTATTCGTACCGGGCCAATGCCTACAGCAATTTAAAAGACTATAGCGATGCAATCAGAGATTTTGATAAAGCGATTGAATTGGGCCTGCAGCGCGCGGACATGTACCACTACCGGGCGAATGCCAAGCTTAATTCGGGTGATTCGGTTGGCGCTGTGGGGGATTATTCCAAAGCCATACAACTGGCGCCGAAAGACCCGGAGCTTTTTGAATTTCGCGGCGTTGCAAAAGCAAAACTGAATGACCACAAAGGAGCGATAGATGATTACACCTATGCGCTAAGCATTGACCCGAACCTGCCAAATGTGCATTACTACCGCGCGAATTCATACGGCTCACTTGGAGATTATCACCATGGGATTGAAGATTACATGGCCGCCATTACGCAGGACCCAAAAAACGCAAATGCCATTTTCTACATGGGCAATATGTACACCAACCTGAAGGAGTATAAAGAGGCTATCGGGGCTTACAGCCGGGCGCTGGACATAAACCCCAATATACCAAACGGCTATTACTACCTGGCGAAGGCGGCCAGCAACACTGACGATAATAAACTGGCTATTGAATATTTTAACAAGGCCATTGCACGAAACCAGCATAGCGCGGAACTGTACCTGTATCGCGGTATCGCTGAAAACAGGCTTGCCGATACATTAGCGGCTTTAAACGACTTTAACAAGGCTATCAACCTTGACCATAAATATTCAAGGGCGTTTCAAAACCGGGGCGATGTGGAAATATCGCGAAAGGACTATCACGACGCCCTCGCCGACGGCGACAGTGCCGTTATGTTCGATACTGACCACGACGGTTACGCATATGTTACCCGTGGAAAAGCCAAAACGGCTTTGCAGGATACCACAGGCGCGCTTGGGGATTTTACAACGGCCATCACCCTTAACAAACAAAACACCGAAGCTTATACCGGCCGGGGCCAGGTGTACGCCGAAATGGCCCGTTACACCGAAGCCATTAAAGACCTGGACAAAGCGATTGAACTATTTGCGGGCAATACTTATGCTTATGATGCGCGCGGAAAAGTTAAAAGCAAACTTGGCGACCGTAAAGGTGCGATAGCCGACTTTAGAAGAGAACTGGAGTTTGATGCTAAAAATAAAGAAGCCCAGCTCAGGCTGTCGCGAGAATTGATAGCTGATCGTCAGTATTCAGAAGCTTTGTTGTTTTTGAACAAGACAATTACCGCAGCAACTAAGAATGGCAAATTTTACATAGAACGGGGCATAGCAATGGGCTACCTGGGCGACTATAAAGGCTCAAACGACCAATACATGCTCGCGATAAAAATCGACTCGAACGTAAGGTCACTCGCCTACTCCGAAACTGCTCACAACGAAATGCGGCAGGGTAAATATGATGAGGCATCCAAAGATATCGATAAAGCCATCCTGAAAGACCAGAACAACGACGGCGCGTATTTTTACCGGGCGAATTTAAAAATGTTTCAAAAAAATTACCTGGGCGCTGAATATGATTATATCAGCGTACTGCTTATTAACCCGGATGCCATTGAAACCTATGCATACAGGGGCCTTTCAGAAGCCTATGTCGGCGATACATCCGCCATGCGGGCCGACTTTGACAAGGCTATGAAACTGAGCCCGAAATCATCAAACAACTTTGTACTGCGGGCAAAATCCAAAATAGTGTTAAACAACTACCCCGGCGGGTTAAAGGATTTTGACAAAGCCCTTGAGATTGACCCTGAAAGCGGCGACGCCTGGATGAGCCGCGGCGTAGCAAAACTGGACAAAGGCGATCAAAGCGGCTGCGACGATTTGAAAAAAGCTATTGGATTTGGTTCGTCGGAAGCTGCGAATGTGGTAAAGATGAGGTGCAGGTAAACGCCTCACACACCAAGTCACTCACATACCAAGTTCATACCGATCAATCTATTTGAACTCAAAGATTACCCAACATCCGTCTGAATTCGGAATGGCTTGTTCATTTTCACAAAGGGTACCAAAGTAGTAAAAACCATTTTTTGAGATTTGTTACCTTTGCCCAAATTTTTATTAAATGCCTGCAAAAAATAAAGCCGTTTTTTTAGACCGCGACGGTGTGCTAAATCGCGAAATGGGTGATTATGTGTGCCGCCTGGAAGATTTTGAACTGCTTGACAATTTCGACGCCTTAAAAACGCTTGGTGACAAGGGATATTTACTTATAGTAGCGACCAACCAGGGCGGCCTCGCGAAAGGCTGGTATACTGAAGATGAACTGGCAAAAATGCACAAGCATTTAAAAAAAGCATATGGTGAGCACGGCGTGGAATTTGCCGACATATTTTACTGCCCGCACCACCCCGATTTTACCGGCGACTGCGATTGCCGCAAGCCAAAACCCGGTTTGCTTTTGCGGGGTATTGAAAAATATAACCTCGATCCTTCGAAGTCCTATTTCATCGGCGACCGTGAACGGGACATGGAAGCCGCAGCCGCTGCCGGGGTTAAAGGAATTTTAGTACACAGCGATCAGCCGCTAAGCGAGATATTACGCCTTATCGATTGAATTTTGACAGGCTAAAGTTTTTATCTTTACTTTTTACAACCTTTACAACTCGTTACAACCCTTACAACTAATGGATGTAAAACGCTATTTAAACAACCTCGATTCATTAATAGCTGCTTTAGTAGGTTTTTATGTCATTTATCTGTACACCGCATACAGCGGGGTGGGTATATCGCCCGATTCCATTATGTATGCCAGCACGGCGACCAACATACAGGCACACGGTTCGCTGCTAACCTTTAACAAACATCCGCTAACCTTCTTCCCGGTCTTTTACCCGTTCTTCCTGGGTGTTATTCAATTTATTACCGGCGCCGATCCTATTAAGGCCGGGGCCATGATCGATGCCTGTCTGTTTGGCGGAGTGATTTTTACCAGCGGCTGGATCATGTCGCGATTTATAAACGAGGCGAAAATATGGACCTGGGAAAGCATAAAACGCTCCAAATGGTGGATAGCCGCGGTAGCAGCAATCATTCTGGCGGCCGATTTTATCATTTCAACCCAATTAAAACAGAACACTGCTATTCCGGATAATTTGCAATGGCTGGGTTCCTCATTCTTCGTGCAAACGGTACCTGCTACAACCTATACCTGGTTTTTGGTGTTTTTCAGGATAGAGCTGATCCTGGTTGCGGCCTCATCCAGCTATAAAAGGCTGATCTTCGCCGCGATCATTTTAAGCCCCGGCTTGCTGGAGATCTACACCTATTTATGGTCCGAAACGCTGTTTATTCTCGAAATATTATTTTTCATCGTAGCGTACTGGCGCTACCTGCAAAGTCACACGCTAAAAGCACTGTTTTGGGCGGGCATAATTACAGCAATTGCCTGCATTACGCGGTATGTTGGCATTACCATCATTGGCGCGGGTGGATTAATGCTGTTGCTGGACAACCAACTACCCTGGAAAAAAAAGATCGGCCACATCCTTTTTTACGGCTGCATTTCCATTTGTCTTTTGGTTGCGAATTTAATTTTGAACAGTAAGTCGACAGGCCTCAGTACCGGTACAAGGGAGCCTTCCATTACCCCTTTTGGCGATAACCTGTACTATGTCGGCACAGTAATATCCGACTGGGGCGCATTAGGTAACGGCGCTCACCCGTATGGTGCTTTCATAGCGGCAGCAGTACTGCTTGCGTTAATAGCTTTATTACTCCGCAAGGCTTTTAACGGGAAAATAAACAGTTACGAGAACATAGTGATCGCATTTGCCATCGTTTACGGGCTGTTTATCGTGGTATGGGCAAGCATACAACGCTTCGAGCGCATCAACAGCCGCTTGCTGGCGCCCATGTTTATCCCGCTTTTAATAGCTTGTACTTGTTGGGTGCCAGATGTATTAAAGTTGATAAGGTCGAACGCAAAATACGTGCTCGCGGGCGTGGCTATTATTTTGATGGTTGCCTTTGAATGCGCCACCTATCAAATCGACTGGCAGCGCTACGATGACGAAAATGACTACGGCGTACCGGGCTACAGCGATGACGATTGGAATAAATCGGAATTCGTTATATACCTCAGGAATCATAAAAATATGTTTAAGCCAACCGTACCTATCTACACAGATGCCGACGAGGCGGTTTATTTATTTACCGGCTTATCATCGACGCTGGTGCCGCACAAATTTTTTCAGCAAGACGTGCAGAAATTTTATTCGACCAAACCCTTTTACCTCATTTGGTTTGATAATCTTTCAAATGCCGAACTTCTGAGCCTGCAGGATATTATGCAGCATAAAAAGTTGGTAAAGATTGGCTCAGTCAAACAGGGTGAAGTCTATTATTGCGATGGGCGGTAAAACCTGGCTGACCCAGATTTGACAACTTTCAAAAAAGTTGTCAAAACTTCCCCCATCAAAATCAGTGCAATCATAAAAATCATCTTCCAAAATCTGTGATCATATTTTGATTTCCCAAACATCTGCTTATATTTGCGCCTCCAATCCGTAGAGACGCAATGCATTGCGTCTCTACCTATACAATAAAGATGAACGCTACTACATTACATCATCTCCATCTGCACCACCACCATGTGGTGATCAGATAATGTATGTTTCTACGCGAAATAACACCCCGGTTCATTCTTTTTATTTATAGTTCCCTAAAAACAATCAGTGAAAACATTAAAAATAGCCATCCAGAAATCTGGCCGGCTCAACGAAAAATCCGTTGAATTATTAAAAAATTGCGGGCTCAGTTTTGAAAATTACAAGAGCTCCCTTATATCGCCGGTATCCAATTTCCCTTTAGAAATACTTTTTTTGCGTGATGATGATATCCCCGAGTATGTGCAGGATGGCATCGCCGACCTCGGTATTGTAGGCGAAAACGTGATACAGGAAACCGAAGTCGCCGTGAGTTACTTACAGCGGCTGGGGTTCGGTAAATGCTCATTAAAAATCGCGATACCAAACAACAGCGTGATAGTGAGCGTGAATGATCTTAGTGGCAAGTCGATCGCGACCACCTACCCGGTTATCCTGGGTAAATTTCTTCACAAACATAATATTGATGCCGATATCCGGACGATTTCGGGATCAGTCGAAATATCCCCCGGCCTGGGCTTGAGCGATGCAATTTGCGACCTGGTTTCAACAGGGGGCACCCTGAAAAGCAACGGATTGGTGCCTTTTGCCGATGTAATGTCCTCGGAGGCAGTACTGATTGGCCGCGCCGGCAGCGAAGATGAAGAATTGGTTAAAGAACTCATTCAACGGATACAATCGGTTTTAAGAGCTAAGGAAACCAAGTACGTTGTACTGAACGTTCATAAAGATAATTTGCCGGCCATTACCAAATTGCTGCCAGGCGTAAAAAGCCCGTCGGTAATGCCTTTGGCCGAGGAAGGCTGGGTAGCCGTTCATACCGTAATCCCTGAACGCGATTTTTGGGACCGGATAAGCCAGCTAAAACAAGCCGGCGCTCAGGGCATTGTGGTGATGCCGATTGAGAAGATAATTTTGTAGTAGACAGTTGGCGGTTTTAGCTCCTTCTGCAAACTGCACGCTGAAAACTGCAAACTTAAAAAAGCATGGAGTGGAAAGATATAAATACAGCGAATTAAGCGCATCCGAAATTCAAAAACTGGTTCAGCGAAATGTTGATCCGGCTAATGAGGTGCGTGCCATCGTGGAAGAAATAATTGCCGAGGTAAAGGAAAAAGGCGATAAGGCATTGGTCGCCTATGCTTCAAAGTTTGACCAGGTTGAGTTGGAAAAGTTGTACCTGGATAAGGAAGAATTAACAACCGTTGCCGCTTCCGTTTCTGACAAGCAAAAAGCTGCACTGGAAGTTGCCTACAATAACATATACAAGTTTCACCAGGCACAGTTAAAGACAGAAGATAAGATAGAAACTATGCCCGGCGTAACCTGCTGGCGCGAATTAAGGCCGATTGAAAAAGTTGGTTTATATATTCCCGGCGGTTCAGCGGTATTGCCAAGCACGTTTTTAATGCTGGGCATACCAGCCCGTATAGCAGGCTGCCACGAAATTGTGGTTTGTTCGCCGCCGCAGAAAGATGGGAAAGTGAACGCGTTTATTGCGTTTGTGGCTTTGAAGTTAGGGATTGACCGGATTTACCTTGCGGGCGGTGCGCAAGCCGTTGCAGCTATGGCTTACGGCACCGAAACGATCACAAAAGTTGATAAGATTTTCGGCCCGGGGAACCAGTTTGTTACGAAAGCTAAAACCATCGTACAGTCCACAACCGCAATAGACATGCCTGCCGGGCCGTCGGAGGTGTTGGTTATAGCTGATGAAAGCTGCAAACCTGCCTTCGTGGCTGCAGACTTGCTCGCACAATGCGAGCACGGGCCGGACAGCCAGGCCATATTGGTTTGCGCATCAGGCAAAATAGCAGATGAGGTATTGGCTGAAGTTGAAAAACAAATCCCCGCGCTGCCGCGCGCGGAAATCGTAAGGGCAGCATTGAACAACTCGTACATAATTATAACCGACACGCTGGGCGAAGCAATGAGTTTTAGCAACGCATACGCGCCCGAGCACCTGATATTGGCTACAATGAGCTGGGAGCAGCTAACGGCCGGCATTTTAAACGCCGGCTCGGTATTCCTGGGAAATTTAACACCGGAAAGCGCAGGGGATTACGCATCAGGCACCAATCATACGCTCCCGACCAGCGCTTTTGCGCGTGCTTATTCAGGTGTATCGGTGGATTCATTTGTGAAGAAGATCACGTTTCAGCACATAACGCCGGAAGGGTTGAAAAATATCGGGCCTTCGGTGGAGGTTTTGGCGGCGCTGGAAGGTTTGGATGCGCACAAGAATGCTGTGAGTGCGCGGCTGGAAAACAAATAATAGATTGGGTAAGAATAAAAAATGTTCAACATAAATAACATACTACGCGAAAACATCAAACGACTTGTCCCCTACTCATCCGCACGCGATGAGTACCGGGGCGAAGCCAGCGTTTTTCTGGATGCCAATGAAAATGCATTCGGCTCGCCATTACAGCAGCAATTTAACCGCTACCCGGATCCGCTGCAGGTTCAGGTTAAGAAGCGTTTGAGCGAAATAAAGGGAGTTCCTATTCGGAATATTTTTCTCGGCAATGGCAGTGATGAGGCCATCGACATACTTTTCCGCAGCTTTTGTAACCCGGGCGTCGATAACGTGATATTGGTTCCGCCAACATATGGTATGTACCAGGTATCAGCAAACATTAATGACGTTGCCGTAAAAAACGTCCCCTTGACTGCAGATTTTCAGCTAAACCTTGACGGGATTGCCGAGGCGATCGATCCAAATACCAAATTGATCTTTGTTTGTTCGCCCAATAATCCCACCGGTAATTCAATTGACCGCGCTGATGTGGAAACACTGTTAGCCAATTTCAGCGGTCTTGTTGTGGTGGACGAGGCTTATATCAACTTTAGTCGCCAAAAATCATTTATACAGGAACTAACCGAATATGGCAACCTCGTAGTTTTACAAACGCTTTCCAAAGCCTGGGGTCTGGCCGGTTTACGTGTAGGGATGGCGTTTGCCAGCGAGGAGATCATCGAGGTTATGAACAAGGTTAAGCCCCCTTATAATGTTAATGAAGCCTCGCAGCAATTGGCTTTACAGGCATTGGCCAACATTGCCCAGGTGAACGGCTGGATAAAAGAAACCCTGCTACAGCGCGATAAATTGGTTTTGGGTCTGAAGGATTTTGATTTCGTGGTGGATATTTATCCTTCCGACGCTAACTTTATCCTGGTAAAAACAACATCGCCAAAAGCTATTTATAATTTTTTGGTTGAAAAAGGCATTATTGTGCGCGACCGGTCGAAAGTGGAGCTTTGCGAAGGCTGCCTCCGCATAACCGTAGGCACACCGGATGAGAATATTATACTTTTACAAACTTTACAGGAATTTAAATGAGTAAGCCTCAAAAGATATTATTTGTCGACCGTGACGGCACGATGATCATGGAAACGATAGATGAGCAGATCGACTCCTTTGCCAAACTGGAATTCTATCCTAAAGCGCTGCAATATCTGCCAAAAATAGCTGCCGAGCTGGACTATGAACTGGTGATGGTAACTAACCAGGATGGCTTAGGCACGGCGTCATATCCTGAAGATACTTTTTGGCCGATACAAAACTTTATTCTCCAAACATTTGGAAACGAGGGTGTAGAATTTTCAAATATTTGTGTCGACAGGACATTTCCGGCCGATAATGCCCCCACCCGCAAACCAGGCACAGGCCTTTTAACACAATATTTCGATACCGAAAAATACGACCTGAAAAACTCCTTCACTATCGGCGACCGGAAAAATGACGTATTGCTGGGGCATAACCTCGGGGCTAAGGCCATCTGGTTGAATAATCATTCCAACCTGGGCGGCGGCGAGTTTAAAAACGCCGAAGAGGAGCAGATCATCAAAAATACTGTCGCTCTCGAAACAACCGACTGGGAAGAAATATACAAGTTTTTAAAATTAGGCGAACGGGTGATTGAACATCGCCGGACGACGAAGGAAACCGACATCTATATCAAAATAAATCTCGATGGTAAAGGCGATGCGAAAGTGTCTACAGGTCTGCATTTCTTTGATCACATGCTCGATCAGATTGCGCGGCACGGCAATATTGACCTTGAAGTAACAGCAAAAGGAGATCTTCACATCGACGAGCATCATACTATTGAAGATACCGGTATCGCCTTAGGTGAAGTGTTCGCACAAGCCCTGGGAAACAAAAAAGGAATCGAGCGTTATGGTTTTTGCCTGCCTATGGACGATTGCCTGGCACAAGTTGCCATCGATTTTGGCGGCCGGAACTGGATAGTGTGGGATGCATCCTTTAAGCGGGAGAAAATTGGTGAAATGCCGACGGAAATGTTCTTCCACTTCTTCAAATCCTTCAGCGATGCTGCAAAATGCAACCTGAACATCAAAGCCGAAGGCGAAAACGAGCATCACAAGATAGAAGCGATATTTAAAGCCTTCGCCAAGGCAATAAAGATGGCGGTTAAGAGAGACGTTAATAATATGGTTTTACCTTCGACAAAAGGGATTTTATAGTAGCGGTGGCAAGTGGCAGTAGCAGTTGAATAATCGAATTTGCCACTGCCACTGCTACTGCTACTGCTACTGCTACTGCTACTGCTACTAAACTATGATTGGCATTATCACCTACGGCGCCGGGAATATCTTCTCCCTTACTGCAGCACTGGAACGGCTGGGGATTAGCTATGGCATGATCAATGATGAAGCAGATTTTGAGCAATATGACCGCTATATTATTCCTGGTGTGGGCCATGCCGGCGCAGCGATGGCCAAACTGGAAAAAACAGGTTTTGTGCCAAAAATAAAAGCCTTAACCAAGCCGACTTTAGGCATTTGCGTGGGCATGCAGTTGATGACATCCCACTCTGAAGAAGGCGACGCTGATCTACTGAATATATTCCCGATAAAGACGCTCAGATTTGCAAACAGCCCGGACTACAAGGTACCGCACACCGGCTGGAACCAGGTGTTTCCCGAAAAGGAAAACCCGCTTTTTGAAAATATTCCTAACGGTTCCCACTTTTACTTCGTACATTCATACTTTATTGAGTATAGTGCGGCTTACACTTTATCGTCAACAACTTACAATAATCAATTTTCGGCATCAATTTGGCGGGATAATTTTTACGGAGTACAATTTCACCCAGAAAAATCAGGTACCTATGGCGAAACGCTACTAAAAAACTTTTCAAAAATTTAAATGACATGTACATTATCCCCGCTATTGACATATTAGACAAAAAAGTGGTTCGCCTGCGAGAGGGCGACTATAAGCAAGTCACTGAGTATGATGTTTCTCTGGAGGAAATGATCGATAAATACCAGTCTAACGGAACTAACCTCATTCACATTATTGACCTTAACGGCGCCAAAAACGATTTCTCCAACCAGCAGTACCTCTTTAATGTGATCAAAAAAACAGACATGCAGGTACAGTATGGAGGCGGTATCCGCAGCCTCGGGCAAGTAAAAGAGCTCATCGGCGCCGGCGTCCATCGCGTAATTGTTGGCACCCAGGCTTTAACCAATCCGTCTTTCCTGCCGGAGTTAAGTAAAGAAATTTGCGGCCGCGACAGATGCTCCGACCAGGTGGTGATCGCCATCGATGTTTTGGACGAAGTGATCAAATACTCCGGCTGGATGGAGAGCTCCCCCATCAAGCTGATGGACTACGTTGATAAGTGCCTGCAACTGGGCTTTTTCAGGTTTTTATGTACCGACATCGGCAAAGACGGCAAACTTGGCGGCGCAGGAATTGAACTGTATGAAAAGCTGCTGGATCATTCGCCATTTATAAAGCTGATCGCCTCCGGCGGCGTGAGCTCGATGGATGACATTGAAAAGCTGAGCAACATTAAAGTTGAAGCCTGTGTTGTAGGCAAAGCGATATATGAGGGTAGGATATCAATTGAAGAAATAAAGAATTGGAATTTGGAATCGTTGATAAGTATCTGATGATCGTTGCGAGCGCAGCGAAGCAATCGCGAATTTTGCATGCTTCGATGCCGGGCGGAAATAAATAGTTCGCGATTGCTTCGTGCCTCGCAATGACAAAATCATCCCCATGCTCAGTAAAAGAATAATTCCCTGCCTCGACGTCAAAGACGGCCGCACTGTAAAAGGCGTAAACTTCGTTGACCTGCGCGACGCCGGCGACCCGGTTGAACTCGCCTGGAATTATTCGCAGCAGGGTGCGGATGAACTCGTTTTTTTGGATATTACCGCTACCCATGAGCGCCGGAAAACCATGGTGGAACTTGTAAAAGCTGTAGCGCGCCAGATTAACATACCCTTTACTATTGGCGGCGGAATCAATGAAATTGCCGACGCCGATGCATTATTGAATGCGGGCGCTGATAAAATATCAATCAATTCCGCAGCGGTGCGTAATCCGGAGTTGATAGATGAAATGGCGAAGGCCTTCGGCGTCCAATTTGTTGTGGTGGCGGTAGATACCAGGCATACCGATGGTAAAAATATCGTGTATCTGAATGGCGGACGAATACCGACGGAAAAAGAGACCCTGCATTGGGTACTGGAAGCGGAATGCCGCGGCGCCGGGGAAATTTTACTGACATCAATGGATCATGACGGCACGAAGGCCGGTTTTGATAACGATTTTTTAAAAATAGTAAATGATGCGGTAAGTATCCCGGTAATCGCGTCAGGCGGCGCCGGTAACGTGCAGCATTTTGTGGATGTTTTTGAAAAAACTAATGTAGATGCGGCGCTGGCGGCATCGGTGTTTCATTACGGGGAGATATTGATACCTGATTTGAAAAAGGTATTGAAACAACATAATATTGAGGTAAGGGAGATTTGACCCAACCCAACCCAACCCAACCCAACCCTGTGTTTGTGTCCTCACAAACACCTTTCGGAAAGTTGTCGCAAAGTTGGAAAGTTGTCTGTGGGGACACAGACAACGGTGGACACAGACAACGGTGGACACAGACAACAGTGGACACAGACAACGGTGGACACAGACAACGGTGGACACAGACAACGGTAGACACAGACAACGGGAAGGTGGGAATAGTATGAAAAGAAAAAATACAAAGAAAGCGCTTATAAATAATGGATATAGATTATAATAAGACCAGCGGGCTGGTGCCGGTCATCATACAAGACGAGCAAACGCTGGAGGTATTAATGCTGGGTTATATGAACCAGGATGCTTACGAAAAAACCGTCCGCGATAATATCGTTACCTTTTATTCCCGCTCAAAAAACCGATTTTGGACAAAGGGCGAAACCAGCGGCAATTATCTGCATGTAAAAAGTATACACATCGACTGCGATAACGACACGCTGCTGATAAAAGTTAAAGCGGATGGCCCTACTTGCCATACCGGCTCGCGCAGCTGTTTTAAAACGGAATACAATCAAAACTTTATCCTTGAACTTGAAGGTATCGTTGCCGACAGGTACGTCCACCCAAAAGAAGGTTCATACGTAAATAAGTTGCATGAAAAAGGTTTAAATAAGATAGCCCAAAAAGTTGGCGAAGAAGCCGTTGAAACGGTGATTGCCGCGCTGAACCAAACCGAAAATGATTTGATCAATGAATCATCCGACCTGGTTTTTCACTTGTTGGTACTGCTTCGCGAAAAAGGGTTAACGCTTGAAACTATAGCGAAAAATCTGGAGGAGAGGCACCGGTAGCATATAGTTGATGGTTCATAGTTCATAGTTCATAGCAGCGACTACGAGCAAAAAACTAATCCTACTATGAACTATGAACCATGAACCATGAACTATGAACTATGAACCATGAACTAACAGTACAAAAAACAGCAGAACTAAACGGCCACGGTAACCCGGTATTTACCCTTGAGCTTTCGCAAAAGCCCGGGATTTTGTTTAGCGGGGGAAATGACAAGGGCCTTGTTGAATGGAGCCTGAAAAATAACGCTTTCATCAAGGTTCTTTTCGCGGTAAACGCATCTATCTATGCTATACATTGCCCGCTCGATTATCCCTATTTGTTTGCCGGTTTACGCAATGGCGATGTGCTGGTTTTTGATTTTATCAAACAGCAATTACTGCCCGTCCTAAAACATCATAGAAGCCCGGTATTTGACATTAAAACCATCCCGAACAAAAAAGAACTGCTGATAGCATCTGAAGACGGAACTGTTTCAGTTTGGAACCTTGATAACCTGGGGTTGCTGCACACTATTAAAGTTTCGAAGGATACAATAAGGAGTATCAGCATTTCCGCTGATCAACAACTGGCAGCTTTTGGTTTGCGGAATAACCAAATACATATCTATGATCTTTTGGATTATTCGTTAATAAAAGTGTTGGATGGGCATACGATGGCTGTTTTTTCGGTACAGTTTCATCCTTCCGGCGACTATCTTGTATCGGGCAGCCGCGATGCACAGGTTAAAATATGGGATACAAAATCATTTGAGTTGATTCGCAGCATTCCTGCGCACCTTTTTGCCGTAAACTCAATCGCGTTTCACCCAAAACAGCCTTATTTCGCAACGGCGAGCATGGATAAAAGCATCAAGCTTTGGGGCGCCGACGACTTTAAATTATACAAGATCGTCAGTCGCGAAAAAGGATATGACAGCCACCAATTATCCATAAATAAAATTGTGTGGAACGGCGATCAATTGATCTCAACCGGCGATGACAAAAAAATAATAATCTGGGATTTTACGTTTGACGATTAAAAGAGGCGGCGGATACTATGCAGCTTGTGCGTATGACGTTTCAACTCTTCTGAGTAAATACCTTTCTCGTCAATAGTATCAATTTTTACCTTACCGCTTGCATGTATAATGTTTTCGTTATTCAACATAATACCCACGTGAACTACTTTCCCTTCGGCATTATCAAAAAAGGCAAGGTCGCCAAGCCTGGTATCGTGAATGGTGTTAACAGCATAACCTTGTTCAGCCTGCATACGGGCGTCGCGCAGCAGATTGATGCCCTGTAATTTGAACACAGTTTGGGTAAAACCCGAGCAATCGATGCCGAAATGTGTCCGGCCTCCCCATAGGTAAGGTGCATTTAAAAAGGAAGTAGCGGTAACCACCAGGTTCTCCGTTTCGCCAATCTCCCCTATTATTTCAAACTGCTCGTTACCCAGCCGGCAGGTGGTTCCCTCCAAAAAAGCCAGCGAGCTGCCTGCAGGCAAATACAGGATGCTGTTATTAGCTATTTTCCAGGCCTGGGTTACCGGTCGGTAAGTTAGCGGCGGCGGGGTTTGTTTAAACCGTTTATAGGCCAGGTGCCCAAGCATAATAAACTGCAGCCGGCCTATCCAGCCCGTGTAATTATCAAAAGCGGTAACGATTTTAACCCAATTATCCTTCCATTCCTTTATCTCGAATATCTCGCCGAACAAAACTTGCGACACCTGCTCACTGCGCTCGTTATCTTCAGCACGCACGGGAATTATTGAAAGATTACAGATACCGTATTCCATATCAAAATGAGCTATATAAAAAAACTAAGGTTAAAGGGTAAAAAAAAGGGAAGGCACAAAACTATACCTTCCCTCTCGCAAATATCTTTATAATTGGTTATTCATTCATGTGGAGCCATTCTTTTTTTGCAAGAAGCTCCTCTTTGGTTTCGCGAACATCCTCATCATCAACACAACAATCAACCGGGCATACCGCCGCACATTGCGGTTCATCGTGAAAACCCACACATTCGGTGCATTTATCGGGCACAATATAATAAATATCATCTGATAATGCAGCCTGTGTTTCTTCTGCATTAAGCGTATTTCCGTCACCAAAATCAATCAATCCCTTCAGCCCCGTACCATCCGAAAAACGCCAGGCTGCGCCTGCATCGTAAATAGCATTATTAGGGCATTCCGGTTCACATGCTCCGCAATTTATACATTCGTCGGTGATTTTAATCGCCATCTTTCTTTATATCTTATATTCTCAATTAACTTTGCCCGCAATGTCAGGCACGCAAATATAACAAAAAAAGCAAAGTGGGCCTGAAATCCGCACCATATATATGTCAAAATTTGATAAAACGCACCTTTTAAACGTGTTTTCAGAACTGGGGTTACAACTTGCTGAACCCGACAAGCAATTGTTAGCTATAATTGAAACGGAAAAACAATACAATGCCTGGTTTACTGCTGATAACGTTTTAAAGGCGGTAAAAAGCATAGGCGATATGCTGAATAGAGTTGATTTGACTGCCTGGCTCGATAGGTATGAAATACATGCCGCCCAACCCAAAAAAGTGGGATTGATCCTTGCCGGCAATATCCCTTTAGTAGGGTTCCACGATGTGCTTTGCGTTTTGATCACCGGGAATTTTGCCTTGATAAAAGCTTCCTCACAGGATGCCAGGCTGATAAAATATGTGCTGGAATTGTTATCGGCAATCGAACCCATTTTTGCTGAACGATATCAATTTACGGAACGACTTGAGCATTTCGACGCCGTGATCGCTACCGGAAGCAATAACACCTCCCGCTACTTTGAATATTATTTTGGCAAGGTGCCTAATATTATCCGCAAGAACCGAAGCAGTGTGGCTGTGTTGACCGGCTCCGAAAGCACCGAACAATTGTTCAGGCTTGGTCACGATATTTTTGATTACTTCGGGTTGGGTTGCCGCAACGTTTCAAAATTGCTGGCGCCAAAGGGCTATAATTTTAATTTGTTTTTTGAATCGATAGAAGTTTATAACGATATCATCAATCACCACAAATACAACAATAATTATTTCTACAACAAGTCGATTTACCTGGTAAACAGCGATAAACACCTCGATAATAATTTTTTGCTGTTAAAGGAAGACACCAGGCTGGCCTCTCCCCTTGGCGTAATGTATTTTGAATACTATGATGACCTGGCCGCTGTAGAATCCAAATTGAATTCTGACGCCAAATATATCCAGTGCGTCGTAAGTGCAACTCCTTTAAACATCAACAGCCAGGTAGTTGATTTCGGCGGAAGCCAGGCGCCTAAACTGTGGGACTATGCTGATGGGGTGGATACAATGGCGTTTTTAAGTGCGCTAAGTTAAGGTTACGCCAAAACTTACGAAGTTTTAAAAACTTCGTAAGTTTTATCCTCCTGATAAAGTTATCCGCTCTTTGCCGGGATCGGCTTTGTATATAACATACGATCCTTTATAATCCTGCATCACGTCAGCATGCTCAATATGCTTACCCTGGCGGATAGTTACCTTTTTCCAGCCGTTTGAAACATAGGTTTTCAATGTAAGCGGTATATAATACATCGATTTATCAAGCGAATGGTTTAGCTCAACGCTTATTTTGCTGCCGGCCGCATTACTTTGAACCGTTGCGGCTTCGCGCTCCCGCATATATTTCGTCACATCGCCAAAAGTGGCTATCCAAAGGTCCTTTTGCCGGTCTTTTATGTAATTAAAATATTCGTTCAATAAGGTATCTGATAACGCTTCATAACCCAAATGATCCACTCCATGGATCACCAATACCAGCCAGGTATCCTTGCGGGCAACCGCTGTATCTACCCATGATTTCATCAGCGGCAAGGGCGCATGGGTGTTGCATTCCCGCTGCCATTGCACATAGTCTTTGTCATTAACGGCTGGTGTCTTTTTACTTGGGCGGTCCAGCTCGGTCAGCCAGGGTTCCGGCATCCGATTGCGTAAAGCAGGGTAGATTTTATAGGCGATCTTCATTACCCGTTCATTTTCATAGCCATAGGGCACTTCGGTTGAAAACGTGTATTGCTCTCCCATCTGGTCGCGCATTTCTTCCTTGCTTTTTTCGAGTTCGTAGGCAATGTTAACCGAATCAAGCCCGGGCATGCTGGCATGCGTGATGGAATGACTGGCAAACTCGTAGCCGAGTTTTGCATCTCGTCTGAAATCGTCCCAGGTAGAGCCTTTTTCCTGCAGGTATTCATCGCAGGGCTGATAACCCGGCTCAAAATCACCATTGCGAACTTTCCGGTAAAGGCTATCCATCCATTTATAAGCCAGTGCTTTTCGCCTGGGGTTATCGTACATTCCAGCCGCTTTGGTAACATAAGTTATCGTGCCTTTATAACCCAGATAACCCGCCGCAGAACACCGCTCCAGGAAATTTTGATCGTTGGTAGGCGTAGTCGCCGTTTCGGCGATGATGTCTTTAACCGGCCGGCCGATGAATTTGCCGTGATATTTTGAGCCCGGGATTCCACCGGTAATAATGAAAAATGTCGCCGGCAATTGCAGCTTTTCCATTATCGGCAGGGCGTCCTTAAACTGGTTGTATGAGCCGTCGTCGTAAGTAATGGACAGCGCGCCGTTCTTGCCGAACTGCCATTCGGTAACAGCGGTTTGGCCTACCGGGGCGGATTGCGCAAAGGCAAACAAAGCGCAGCAGCTTGCTGCTATTGTCAATAAAAAAAGTTTCATCATAATTGGAATGGAAACCAAATATAGCTGGTCAGCGGGGGAATCAACTTCTACTTTTTGTATCAAATCTGTTATGAAGACTAAAAAAGGTGAAAGGATAAAGGTAAAAGGCGAAAGGTTGGCGGGGTATCCGTTCTCCCCTCTTCCTTTCGCCTTTTACCTTTCACCTACTCTCCAGTATAAGGGTCCTTTATTTTTTTATGCTGGTAGGTAACATCCGAAAAGGTAACTGTATTATGCGTTCCTGTCGGCGATTGCGCCATAAAACCCAGGTGCAACGGCCCCTTTGCATTAAATTGCAGGTGACGCACCAGGTACCATTTCTTGCCGTCGCCGGAGCAATATAACGTAACTACGTTGGCAGCTTTGGCCATTTTGTAGTAAACAAAGTTCTCATTAACCGGCACGGAATTGCAGTCGTCGGAAATATCATTGGTCACCACGCTAACCACACGGTGGATACCGGTATAATCTTTTTCAAAACAAAACTTTATCCAGTGCAGGGGGTCTGCCTTTAAAACGATGGCGCCCCCATCCCATTTATAGGTAAAAGAATGCTGAATACGGGCGGTCACCACAAAATCATCATCGGGCGTAAAGAACAGCTTGGGTGCATTATCGGTATTGTAGGTAACATTCGGATCGCGAAACATATCTGTTTTCGGGCCGGCTTCAATAGTTAAAACCCCGCCTTTTACCGTATAGTTTACCGGTGAATTTTCCCATGTCATCGGGAAGGGGATACTTTGAAATTTAACAGCTTTGTTTTGTGCCGATGCCCCACAAATGGTGGCGCAGGCACACAAAAACAGCAAGATTCTTTTCGAATAGGCTGAACTCATTGCAATAAAACTTAAAACAGGTTTATACTGGTAACACTAACGGCCAGATAAATGTAATAAAGATTTTTGTACAAGCACTCGCCATAATTAAATATTCAGTTGGATACCAACGGTTTTGCCCGTAAAGGTTATCGGGGTTTTCTCAAGAAAGCGCCTCAGCCTGGTTCCGTTGCCGTGCTGCGTACGATACATCGTGGCATCAAACAAAAGCAAAAATGCACCCTGCAGTGCAATAGATGTGCCGTAGCCTTTTAACTGTGCATTATTGTTGTTGCTGCCCCGGCTGTCGAGGTAAAACCCTGCGCCGATATAAGCCACGTCCAGCGCACCGTTAAAAACAAAGATTCGTTCAATCTTTTGCTGCGCTTTCAGGCTTTCTCCAGGTGTTAAAGTTTCATTTATTTGTTTCCGGGCGTTAGCGTAGCCGTTTATCGCGACAGCGGCATTCACCACGCCCCAAACCGTAGTCATCTGGTAAAAATAGCGGTTTTGCCCGCCCTTTGAGGCTGCCCAGCCGGCCGCCCCGGCGGCGATATTTGCAAAGCCCCAGCCACCCAGCACGCGCATGCCAGTTATCGTGACCTGGGTACGTTCAGCGTTTATCAATTTTAACGAATCCTGGGCGGTAGCCCTATAACCGGCTATAAGCAATATAAACGTTAAAAGCTTTTTCATAATCAACCAATTAACCAAAACATCCTCAATTATTACCTGCTTATTCACCCCATGCCGTGATCACCAGTTCCCTGCTGCGACCATAGTTCCGATGCTCACACAGGTAAATCCCCTGCCAGGTCCCCAGCGCCAGCCGGCCATTGGTGATGGGTATGGTTACTGAACTACCCAGCAAGGCCGCCTTCAGATGGGCGGGCATATCGTCGGGGCCCTCGTCATCATGCAAGTAATCCGGGTCGTTTTCAGGAACGGCCTTATTAAAATACGTTTCAAAATCCGCCCGGACCGTCGGGTCGGCGTTTTCATTAATAATAAGCGAAGCCGACGTATGCCGGATAAACACCTGGCAAATGCCTGTCTTTATTTCCCTAATTTGCGGCAAAGTATTTGTCACCTCAGCTGTTATTAAGTGAAAGCCCCGCTTTCGCGCCGACAGTTGCAGTGTTGCCTGGAATATCTTCATGGCCCGCCCCGGCGCTTACCATAAACCGGGTGTGTGAATATAAATAAAAACTTGCTAAACATTGTTTTATACGCCACGACTACGCCTTACACTTGAGATCAGCTACAAATATTCTTTTATAGTTTTGTAATTTGAAATGATTGACTATTTTTAGGCGGTTTTTGCAAACGTATTTATTACTTTATAAACCAAATACTTCTATTAAAAACAAATATTTAACCCCTATGGTACCCCTAAACAACATCAAACGCTATTGGATCTGTTACATTTTATTTTTGGCTATTTCTTTAGCAGGATGTTCTTCAAACAGCGGCCCTTGTAAGGGTTGTTCTGCTGAGGCGTTCGCCCCGTATGTAAATTTAAAATTCATCGATCCCGTAACCAAGCAAGACCTTTTTTTTGGTCCTAATCCCAAGTATTCCCTTAGTCTCCTCAAGCTTAAACATGTTGAACGAGGTTTATTAGATTCTGTCCCCACAACCTATAAACTTGACATCACAAATCATCTGCTCAATCTCAGGCTGCATTATCAAAATCCTGCGGACACGATAGCTATACAGATTGGAACACAGAAACCAAAGATGCTGGTGTTGTACACCGGAGCCCTTAATAATTGTTGTGCCAGGGTTGTCATTACACAAGCCAAATATCAGGATTCACTGATTTTTATGGCTCCGGTAGATCCTGTTCAACAGGCTAAATTGCCCGACTGGATAACGGTTCCGTTTTAAGTAGATTGGGCCTCTGAGGGGTCAGTTAAGTTGCAAAAAGAAATTTCGATCAAAAATTCCGCCAGGCAAAGGGCAGTGTCAAATGCCTTTGCCTGAGGGAATATACAATTGGTAAGCCGGTTTCTTACTTAAGCCAGGCGCAGGTTCCGCTATGGGCTTAAAATGATATCACCGGCATATCCTGGTAAGAGTTGCCCGGCAGCGTGGCTATAACCAGCGGCTGAAGTGGATAATAATGGCCGCCTACCAGCAGCAGAAATTTCAATCCAGGCGGAAAATTCATAAAATAATAATAGCCGTCGGTCCCGGTAACGGCGTAGGAATAGGAAGTCCAGGCAGTGCCATTCCACGTAACCAGGTCAACCCGGGTACCGGGCGCCGGGGTATACCCGCCGCTAACATTGTGTACGATCTGACCACGCAGGTTGGTGGCGCCTGCCCTGCCGGCAAGCAACAGGGTAAAAACAACGATGCTGATAAATACCTTTTTCATTTTTATAGTGATTATTGCGGTCCGACGCTGGGCGGTCTAACACTTCCATCTTTGGCCCCTAAAACTTTATTCACATTTATTTGGCTCAATGGTGCACTGTTTGGGTTCCTCAGGCAGATGATCGGATTTAGCGTAATGATACGGGCATCACTATCCACCGTCTGGTGATTTTTCGGAAAAGTAAATCTGCGCGTTGAATAACCGTTTATTATAACTTGAGATGTTATCGGGTCTTCTTTGGAAACCTCCTCCCCATCCATCGCAAAAAAACTAAATGTCTTATTGTCGTCGCCCAAATGAAATGCTCCAGGTGAGCACTCTATCGAGTTTGCCTTCACAATGCTGTCATACTGCAACGGGTCTATCTCGCGCGAACTGTCGGCCGTCATTAGTGTCAGCTTATATTGTATCTTCCAGGGGCGCTTTTCATTTTGCAGGGCCTTTACCTGCTTCATTAAGGTGTCCGTAGTGTCGATGTCCTTCAGGATACCGCTCGTTTGAAAAACGATCGCAGAAAACAGCACGATGTAAATTGCGGCCGCGCCGGTAGCGTTTATCCGAAACCCGCTGAACGTGCCTTTGGCCAGGAATTTATCTGTGGGGGCAATTTTATACAAACCCCAGGCTGGCGCCAGTGGAACAAGGAAGATCAGCGCCAAACAAAGTATTTTATACAGCGGAACAAGGTCGTCGTAGTTCATATGCTGAGAATTAAGGTTTAAAAAATAGCCAGGGGTAACGCTATCAGATTGCTTGTATAAAGTTATACACAATAACAAGCTGATAATGAGCGTAAATACACGCAATCTCAGTGCGTATTTTTACGTATTTTTTCAGGGTTAAAAGACCGGGTAGGCGCAGAGGTTGATCCTCTGTTTTAAAAGCGACAGGGATATTTACGGACACCTTTACGCAATTGCTGCAGCGCTGATCATTTAAATATAACGGCGCAGGATTACACCGTGCTTTTGGCCCGCGCTGCACCTCGCGCCTGAATTGGGGACTGATAGCAGCGGGAGTACGGAAGTTGTTCGCGGGATCCGAGCCACCCTTCGGGACATCTCTTTAATTCTACAAGAAATTGAGTAAATAATTAGCTATCATTTGGGTTTCTCTAACTGAAAAACAGGGTTCAAAATATTTTACATAACTAAGCAGACTATTTAAAGTTAAAATTTTCACGTATTGAAACTCTTGGGTTGGTTTATGATCTATAAAAACAATCACATTTCTGATTGGAATTTTTCTTTTGCCCCAATGATGTTTTTTTAACGCGAATCTGCCATTAGCAATGTCTCCATTCAATATTTTATACAAAACAAAATTTGTTCTTTTGACCTGTTGAACTGGAGAAAATAAGCCTGGATTGTCCATTGAGCGTTGGCTCCAATTCTTTGTTTCTATCAGAAAAACCCCGGAAGGAGATACCAAAATATGATCAATTTGAATGGACTTTATGTAATCATTTTCTTGTCGATTATAAATCGCCCGTTGAAAAATACAAGTAAAGTCATTAATTAAAATATGGTCGTCAGGTAATTTTTCTAATTCTTTAACCACCTTTTGTTCGCCCAATGCCCCATAAATTGAGTTGTTTATCTCGTCAATTATTCTTTTTTTCCTATCAAGTTCGTTTAGATGTGGCAAACTGCTTTTCATCACTGCATCTTCGAAGTACGAAACAATATACTGATGGCGGTTAATTGCTTGGTTATAGTTCTTTGTTAAATGCCTGACTGAAAAAGCAATCTTAAGATTAAAAAAGAGTTTATTGTTGCGAATTCTTAGGTTAAGACCGATTTTGCTAACCCGATTAATCAGTGAGTGAATAATATTATGATGACCAGGAGGTATGTTGTCCAAGTCATTCTTTAATGTTTGAACCTCCGACAGCATCTGTTTTTCAAGTACGCTTCTTTTTGCATTAATAGAATTATCTAATTGAATTATCGTATCACTAAGTGTATTTTTTTCTTTTTCAATTAGCACCTGATGATTTGAAATGATTCGTTGCCGCGTAAAAGAATAATTTTTTTGAAAATTAATTAACTCATTTACCGATTTATATTCATGGACATTGTGTTTGTACAAATGTGATTTTATTGTTGTTAAAGAACCTATTGGATTGTAAACCTTACACATATTTGTTTCCGAATATCTTATTTGTACGCTTTCGATTTGTTGAGTTATCGCCGCAAAGCACAAATTAAATGTAAAGAGTTAAAGGCTCTAAAACAACAAAGCCCGATCCACTTAAGTGGACAAGGCTTCTTGTTCGATTCTAATTGTACTCTCGAATATGCAGATTTGCAAACACTGTATTGAGGATTCAGAAGTTTTATTGCGTTTAATTGCTTAAAACGGTCGTCTTGAATAAGACGGCCGGAAGAATATCCAATCGTTTTAAATATTGGCTATAAAAGCTATTTCCCAACCTCTTTACCTTTAAAGTCAGTAACGGTTTTTCCATCATAACGATGCACCCCATCGAAAGCGCCGAACCAAATACTTCCTTTATCATCTTCCAAAATCCCGAAAATCATTCCTTTATTTGTTATTTCGGTTACTGTTGGCTTTTTATCAGACAAGGACTTTCCGTCATACCGGGTAAGTGCCCAGGACTGGATATTACCCGTTTGTGAACTAACCCAAGCCGGGCTATTAGCGCTTTCTGAACTGGTCCAGATATTGCCTTTTTTATCCTCGATTATATCACCAACAGACTTCTGCGTGAAATTGGTAAATGTACTACCGTCATAGCGCCAAAGGCCATCAGGTCCACCAAGCCAGGTATTGCCCTTTTTATCTTCGATCATCGAACGAACATTTTTAAAAGGTTTACCGCCATGGGTGAAAACGGTAAAAGCTTTTCCCTGTCCGTCCGGCAGGCGGGCATCATAAATGAAGGTATTGCCTGTTGTAGCAAACCAAAACTTGCCGGTTTTGTCTTCAATAATAGCATTAACACCCCCGTTTATTGTATAATTTCGAAAGGATCTTCCATCGTAGCAGCTTGCCCCGTTTTCAGTGCCGAACCAAATATTACCGGCTTTATCTTCATAAATACAACCAACTCTATTATTAGGAAGTCCATCCCCGGTTGTGAAATTTGTAAATGATTTCCCGTCATAATAATAAACACCCGAGCCGATAGAGCCGAAC
>Ga0206949_1137_pt1 | contig 26888 bp, 25 predicted proteins | sample Alteio_BWOrgHeat_40_FD_153240 | JGI IMG/M metagenome (GOLD analysis project Ga0206949, IMG submission 153240) | Enriched cells from forest soil in Barre Woods Harvard Forest LTER site, Petersham, Massachusetts, United States -... | ecosystem: Environmental > Terrestrial > Soil > Temperate forest >...
AACAGAAACGGGTTATGACGATGATCTGAAATTATGAGTTGCACGCCCGGTTGGCCCATCAGGTTGTCATGCACCCAAAAGGCAGTATTGGGATTAAAGTCGATAAAAATCCGTTGCCGTGTGCGAAGAGCGAGTTCGTTGTACACCGTCCATTGCACGCCATTTGCCTCGTTAACAAATAGATAATCTCTTTTTCCAGACTTTGCGTCCTGCGCGTCGTCGTAGCTTTTAAACTCAATTAAGCTACCGTTGTGGAACTCGAACACCCGGTCAGTCTTGTTAAAATTTTTTAAAGAGCCCTGTAATACAGCGGACGACGAGCAGATATTTTGGGCATCGCGCAGCGCCCCGGCCTTTAAGTTGGGAATGTCCTGACCGGCTACGGTTATCACCTGCTTTTCATTTTCGCAAGCCAGAAAAAACAACACCTGCAGTATGGCATAGGTCTTTCCTGAACTTGTGCCTCCCTGGTTGATCACAATCGGGTTAACGGCGCTATAGTTTTGTTTAAAAAGAATCGAAGCCTCTATAGTCTCCATATCGTTTAAGTTTTTATTGTAACCTGTGGCGTCAAATAATCTTTAGTTAATAAGTTGGATAATTCAAGAAACAAATGTTACATTTAAACCTGTTAATGTTGCGGTTATGAAACATAAGTATCAGTTACTTATCTGTGTTTTTTTTCTCTGTCTTTATTCTTGCAAAAAAGAAACACAAGCTGCCGGTACAGGTACTTTGATCGTAGGGAAATGGTATTTTATGAAACAGGTTTCGGTATTGTATCAGAGTACTAAAGAAATAAGCACCTTTACCAAAACGAATTTTACGAACGATGATTTTATTGAATATTATAACGATGGATCAGGGTACTACTCCAAGTCAACCGCACAAGGCCCAAGTCTTAGTGAATTTACGTACAAAATAAGTGGGGGATATGTGAAGCTATACCCACAGAGGCGCGGCCGCTGGCCGCCGGGCTCGACTTCGGCTTCACTAATGATGAAACCGGCTGTATACTGGTTTACAAACAAGGTGGAATGCTTTGGGTTGATGAGCTACTGTACGAAACTGGTTTAACCAATCCGGATATTTCACAAAAGTTGACCAAAGCGGGGTTAAGCAAGCATACGGAAATCATCGCCGATAGCGCTGAACCAAAATCAATCGAAGAATTGCATCGCCTCGGTTGGAGGGTTACCGGAGCAAAAAAAGGGCCGGACAGTGTCAAAAACTCTATCGATATTTTGAAACGCTACCCCATAAACATTACCCGGCGGAGCATAAACCTGCGTGAAGAATTAGGTCGTTATAAATGGAAAACAGATCGTGCGGGAAGGGTGCTGAACGAACCGGTGGACAGCTGGAACCATTTGATTGACCCCTTGCGCTACATAGCACTTAATAAGCTGAATATTCACAACGGTGGTCGTGTGCGTAGTTGGGTGCCAAAACCGCCTGCTCCAACGTTTGATTTTGCTTCGTTCAACTTATTAAAGTAATCCATGAAATCATCCGAAAGCAACTGAAAAACTCAAAATCCATTCAACATACTCAATTAACATGGTTAAAAAAACAGTGAAAAGTACCGGGGGAACGCTAACGATAAGTATTCCGTCCGGGATAAACGAAATTACGCTTGGGCAGGTAATGAAATTGCAGGAAAATCCCGTACTAAATGACCTGGAGGTGATCAGTATCCTGTCCGGCGTGCCTGTGCCCGATCTTCAAAATATTAAAAATTTCGATGATCTGTATATTTTCGGCGAGATTGTATTGTTGTTATCGAACCAGCTTAAAAACCTGTACGCTAACGATAAAGTCCCTCCTCGTATCACATTCCCGCTGGCAGGTGGCAGCAAAACTGTTAATGTCATACAGAATTTATCTGTCGAGCCGGCTGGTGCTTTTTTTTCCGTCAGGGAAATTATTGCTGAAGAAATAAATGAACACATAAAAAAGCATGGCAATAACGAGTGGCAGTCAATATTTAACCCATCGCTTAAAGCCTGCTGCCAGGTATTAGCCCACTATTTTTATTGCAGGGTAACTGGCAAAAAGTACGATGAATACGAAGCGGAAGAATTTGGTAATGAAATAAGAAAACTTAGGGTCATGGAGGCGCTGCCCGCGGCCAAACATTTTTTTCGAGTTTATCCACACTTATCGAAACGGAAAACAGGCTGCTTGAGTCTCCTTCGTCAGCGCTGGAAAAAAAAGCGGGAGTTGGCGCTTTTGAAAAGTTTAGGTATATCAATACCGTAAATTCCTTGTCAGGCGGTGATATCACAAGGTGGTCCGAAATACTCAATATGCCCTACGAACGCGTGCTTACCAAACTGTTGTTGAATAAGACGGAATCTGAATACCGGAAACGATACAGCGAGCTTATACACAGCTAAGCAAAACAAAAAATAGTTCTAAAAACTCATCAACCCACAACACACCAATTCAATAACTCACTAATTCACTAACTCACCAATTCACTAACTCACTAATTCATTAACTACTCCACGCCCATTCGAAACCAAATTGAAGCTATCGCGCAAACGCTGAGTACACCTATAACCTTTGTGTACGGCACAGCTAACGAGCTCAACCAGCTCGCCGACGACACTACTTTGTTTCCCGTCGTTTTTATGTACCCGCTACAGCCGATAGACGTATCGCCCCAGATAAACGGCTCCGTTGATAACGTATTTTCAGTCTACATAGAGTTTCTTTTTAAGACAGATTTCGACCAGTATACAGCCGATAACGAGACTTATGTGACGCAAGCGTTGGCCCTGGCGAATGAGTTTATCGTAAAAGCCTCAACCTACCGCGAAGACGAAGGCCGCTATTTTCGGATCAAAGCGGGCAGCAAAGCCAAATGCCTGCCGGTGTACAACAAGTTCGACGTCAATACTACCGGCGTTAACCTTACTATCAGTCTTGCAACTATGTACTTTGAAAGCTTTTTATAGACCATAGTCCATGGACAATAGATCAAGGTCCATCAACAACAATAAACCTCAAAACTTTTTCTATGGACTATGCCCATGGACCATCGACTAATATGGAAACTGACGAACTTGTACAACTTCTTGAGGCGCTCAGAACTGATATAATCAACTCGCTCCAGGCTGCCGGAAGCGGCAACACCGGCCAGACGGCTAAATCTCTAACAGTTGTTCAGCAGGCTGATGGATTTCAACTACAAATGCCGGGCTACATGCAGTTGCTCGAAACGGGCCGTGGGCCGACAAGTTCAACCCCTATCGCCGGGGATCCGCCAATGATCCAGCGCATACAACAGTGGTGTCAGGCTAAGGGAATACCCGACAAAGCAGCCTGGGCTATAAAAAAGTCGATTGACAAAAAAGGTTATAAAGGCAAGCCCGGCATCTTGTCAGAACCGCTTGGAGACAATAACATCAACCAGCGGCTATCCCCTGTCTTAGAAAACATGGCGAATGACTTATCGGAATTACTACTCAGCCTGGTCGAATAATTTGCTAAATTCTAACCAGGTCATTCAACTCATTCCAACGATACACTTAATCAACTATACCCAAAATGTCACTTATTGCAGAAATTGATTATTCACACACCTACCTGACCGGCACCGAACGGGACGGACAAATATTCATCGCCCTCTACGACGCCACCACCTTGCAGCCAGCAAATGGTAACAACGTAGTAGTAACGTACATTCAGAATATTAACGGCTCCGTCGTGAACGGCAGCGCAACGATCTCAGGTCAGAGCGCACCAATTTACACCGGTCGCATCAGCAATTCCGACCAATTGAATTATTACTACAGTTCCTGGAACATAACCGGCATCAGCGATGTTCCTCCCCCACCTCCGCCGGTAAACATTTGCGACCTCGCGATAAACTTTATCACTGTTAATCAGCCAGAATCCGCTCCCGGTGCGGCCGACGGGCAAATAACCGTGGCAGCGAGCTCAAGTTACGGCCCCATTCAATACAGCCTTGATAACGTTACCTTCCAATCCTCCCCTACCTTCACAGGCCTTACCGGCGGTCTTAAAAACGTTTATGTTACCGATGCAAATGGCTGTATTGAGTACAATGCCATAACCGTTCCAATCATTACTAACCTGCTGGTAAGCGATCCCTCCGTTACCCTTACGGGCGGTAACGTTTCCCGCTGGAACGCAGCTTTTAACCCTATTGTTTTTACATACCAGCGGAAGGATTTTGAAGTTACAGCTGTAACACAACAGCCATTTTAAAGGCCATTGCGGCAAATGCTGCGGCTATTCAAAATGCCGCAGCATTAAATGTTGTATTAACTAACATTATGCCTGTAAATGTTTACATCAATGCCGGGTCTTATGTAGGGGTGTTCACCGCAAATTCAGTACAGCTCAATGGCGCTCTCGTAATCAACACGCCTTACATCGCAAATGCAACCGGTTTTATCAATATCAATTTGCTGAGGCCATACTACCAGGTACGCACGCAGATCACTTACCAGGACCCGATCGGCGGGCTGCCAAATACAATTATCTCAACAAACCGGCCCGACAGTACAGGGCATATAAAAGCAGATATCAGCAATTTTTTGCAAAGCCTCCTAAGGGCACGGGACGAAAGCAACTTTACCCGGGCAAATTATCGCGATAGCAATCTCAGTGCAAGCTATCAAATTGCCTATGCCGAATATTGGGACGGTAAGCTAACCGGAACCCAAACATTAACTTATATCCCGATTACCGACCCTTACTATGTATTGTATGCCGCAAAACAGCTTGGCGACGCATACGGCGGCAACCTGGCTGCCTACGTGCCTTTTCAGTCGGTTACTGATAGCAGTCAATTGGCCAAATGGGTAACGGATTTTGCGGAGCCGGCTTTCTCAAACGGTTGCCCTTTCGATATTGGCTTTATTTATAGTGAGGACCTGGTTGGGCTACAGTTGTATTGCCAAATGACATTACTCGATATAAACAGAAATCCCGTCGCAGGTGGCTCTCAAAACAGCTATCTGCTGAACGAAGATGGCTCGTGGCTGTTAAACCAGGACGGCAGCAAATTTATTATTGCCAGCCAGTCGTCGTTCAGCACGCCCATCCCGGCACAACTGGGCCTCAACCGTTTGCTGATCGATCAATCCTTTGACAGCGATGTTTTTTATTTTAACCTTGCCCTGATGTATAACGACAGCGACGGCAATCCGCATCAGGTGACCCAAACGCAAACCATAAGAATTGATGATGCAGTTGATGAGCAATCTGTATATCTCCGCTGGATCGGCTTGACCGGCTGCTGGAATTACTACAGGTTTGTTTATAACCAGGAAGTATCGCTCGATGTTCAAAATGCGATCATCATCAAAAATTACGTTTTCGATTGGGCAAACCAGGATGGCATAGAGGAGGTGATCAGTAAAAGTGCCGGTCAAAAGATGAAAGTAATGGCTGAAGACCTGTCCGTTGCCGATATTAAGGGCCTTCAATCCATAAAGTATTCCCCCAAAGTGCAAATGCTGGTTAACAAAAACCCGGTTAAATGGCAAACCGTGGTATTAAACACAGCTACCTTCAGCGAATACGAAACGTTGAATGGGCAAGCGCCGTTCAGCGTAATGTTTAACATGCCTTCAATTAATATCCAAACGCAGTAACCCATACCGGTCGGAAAGTACGGCTTCCGATCAGGATATTACTTTATCCAATCTCACCAACAATGGACCAACTCCAACTATACCTTAACGACCAGCTTGTTGATTTGAGCGACGACAGCCCGATTGCTTTAACCTTCCAGATCAACAACCTTGCGGAAGTTCAAAATCAGCAGGGAAACACCAGTAACCAGTTTAAATTACCCCTAACTCAGCTCAATCGGCAGATACTTGGATTTCCGGACGATGTAGCTTTTGCGACGAACCTTCCCTATCAGCAATACCAGGCAAAAATTATCCAGGATGGTTTGGAAATTGTTCCGTATGGCATTGGCGAACTGAACGGTATAGATCAGGATACCGCAAGCATCACTATTCTTTCGGGCAATGTCGATTTTTTTGACGCAATAGACGGGAAATTATATGATATGGGCGATAGTACCAGTGTTTGGAGCAATTACGGCCAAAACCTGGTTTGGAAACCATATGATCACCTTTGGAACCTGGATAATGCAGCAGATTCTCAAACCAAAACCGATGGCTGGATATACCCGGTTATTGACTACGGTAACTTCAGCGATAATTTTGCTGACCCGATCGACGTAAATAATTTGCGCCCGGGGTTTTTCATCAAAACAGCCATTGAACTCCTGCTTCAGTCTTCCGGGTACCAGGCAACGGGATCATTGCTCGGCGATCCGCTCTATCCATTGATGATCGCTCAATTTTCAAATGGAAGCTTTGAACACGGCGCCGACTATCAAAACCAAATTGACGATAAAGGTTTAAACGCCGCCATGGAAATACCACTCTCTTTGAACCACCCAAATTCGCATAACCCAAGTGGTTTATTTACCTGGGATACTGTTATTTCTGACCTGTCGCACCAGTTTCCGGACAATGTTTTGTTTACTGCCAATGATATTAATGCTGTAACCATCACGGTCACCTTTCCTCATGTTTATTTATACGGACGAATCTCATCCGACAATAATCCAACCTACCTTTCCGCGTATATCTATTACCGCGATCCCAGCTATCCGTCTACGCAGGATACGGTTTTAAACTATTACGATTTTTCTTTTGGTGGCCATGGTGAAAAAAAAGCAGGTAATCCGCCGGGCTCTGATCCAGATGGTTGGACACGCGTTCCCGGCACCGATGGATCCAATATTCTCGGAAGCATCGACCTTTACACGACGGTCATTTCTTTTCAAACCACTTTGCCAAAAAATGGAGGCGTGTACGTTGGCTACATCTGGCACGGGTATAATCCCAGTTTCGCGCGTATTTATCCTGGCGCTACATTGATCATAAAAAGCCAGAATCAAACAGTGCAATATGGCCAAACGGTGCAATGTGAGCGCATATTTCCTGACATCAGCCAAAAAGACCTGCTCAAGGACACCTTGCAACGATTTGGCGTCATTTGTCAAACAGACAACGCAAGCAAAACTATTTCATTCAACTCATTCCGAGACATTGTAAATAATATCCCTGTTGCGAAGGATTGGACCCGCAAATGTCTTAACCAGGGTAAGCAAGTAACTTTTCAGCTGGGAAACTACGCCCAGGTAAATTATATGCAATATCAAACAGACGAAAATATATTACCGCTGAAGTATGGCTGGTCGCAAATAAGGATCGGCGACCAAACTTTGCCCGCCAATGCGACGCTTTTCAACAGCCCTTTTGGGCCAACGTTTAACAGGCCATATATCGGCGGTACGGTTGCGCAAATAAACATGATCGACATTACCAGCGGCGACAACAACTTTAGCTTAAGCGTAAATCCACGGATCCTGATCGATCAAAAACTTCCCCTCAATAACCGGGTAGTTACGTTCACTGATGGCAATGGAAACACCCGCGTGGTAAATGACATTATCAGTACACCATATTTCTACAAACCTGATGCCCAAATACTCGCCGGCAGTTATGGTCAGGCCAGCCTGATGTTTAACGACCTTCGGTTAAAGTATTATCCCGAATTGGAGAAAATCCTTACGCAAACCAAAAAAGTAATTCGTTACATCATGCTAACGCCGCGCGACATCCTGGAGCTCGACCTGTTGATACCCGTTTATCTTCAACAGGATAATGCTTACTATTATATCAATAAAATTGATTCCTGGCGGAAGGGTCAGCCTGTGAAAGTTGAACTGGTAAAATTAGGATAAGTTCAAATATCCTTGTCCCTTTGCGACTTTGAGCTGTCTGGTTCAATCGGGTGCGTCTCCCGATATAGCGTAAAACCGTTACTGTCATACTTTTTCACTCAGGCTATCGCGGCCTGGGAAAATACAGTTTCAGGGGTGGCGGCATCATCAGCAGGTGTTATTTATCAGAGAGAGCCTGAACACTTTATCATCGTCAAATTTAGGGCTGATCCTCGTTTTTTGCTTTTACCAGGCTAAAGGCCACGGGCATTCGAATAATATACGGTTAGCGTCTCTCACCAATCGTCTACCTTTGACTAATTGGATATAACGGTCAATAGACCGCCCTTGGTCGTGGGTAAGGCATATGCCATTTATATCATAGCTAGTTCTTTACGTCGGACAACATTGGCAGTAAAAAAATACTCTTAGCAGCACAAGAACAGACGGGCTGCTTCTGTATACACCCGGCGAGACAGTTGCTACTATCACAACAACGAAATGTACAGCCTGCTAAGGTTGGGTTGGTGGCGTTAAGTTAATGAACACCTATTTAGCTGATTTTTTACGAATGCTCTTAAGCAAGAGGTCAACGTTCCATGGCAGATATTGATCATAAAATGAAGCAAAATTAACTTTTCCACCATTGTCAATATGAGTTAATGCACCAGAAACGATAACCGTATCACCTTTACTCAGGGTTTTTATAAGTGTTAACTGTTTCCTAAGTGTATCTCCCTTTGGGTTTTTGGGCACCGTATAGGTGAAATCAACGCGGTTATCAATAGCGATAGTATCGACCGTTTTATCAATTTTTATAGGCGAAACAAGTTGTAAGTTATATATAGGATTATTATCCAGATCAAAAAGAGCCTTGGCCAAGCTACTTGCCTCAAGTTGATTATCATTAATTTCTGTTACTATCATTTCCCAGTCATATATCTTATTTAAGCTATCGGCTGCATATTTATTAAAGGCTGTTATATGGATATCTTTCTTAATGGCATTTGAAGTAACATCATTGTCAGATTCCGCCTTAATGCGGTTCAAAAAATACAGTTCATCCTTGGGCCGGTTATCGACGGCGGTAGTGGCAGGTTTGCTTACCCGGCTAATGGTTGTGTCAGTTGTACTTGCCTTTGAACTGTCGGAATTCTGGCATCCGCAAAAAATAATGGATAATAAAGTTAAAGAGAAAACTGCATTAGGTTTCATATAGTGATAAGTTAGCGATTTGAGAATACTCATTCGGGGAAACTCGAAAATATATTCCGAAAATGCAAAAAAATTAGCAATTTATTTCGGCCTGAGTAATCACTTCAGGAAATAAAATATTATTCCATTTGGCATATTAAACATAATTCCGTATATTTGTAGTAACGGGTTTTATGTAATCGTTACGCCAAATATTTAGGGTTTCATTTTAGCCAACAATTCAATCTGACCATCCAAAAATGCCTTTTGTAATCTCTTCATTTTCTGAATCAGCGTAGTAATATAGATATTGTTTGCTAAGCGGATGAGATAATGTCGTTATGGCCAGAATATCTTCTCTCTTGATATTATTTTTATTAACGAACAACGCAAGGGTCTCCGCATTTCCAAATTTTTGAGATTTTAATACAATCATAGCGTTTGAGGTTCTAAACTAATTTTTTAATAATACATTTTCTAAGGCATCACAGCAAACAAAAATTATGAGCGACGATATAAGTAAAAAAATAACCATCGATGTGGAAGTTAACACTGATGGCCAGCAGCAAATCAATCAATATAAAACTGCGTTTGATAGTTTTCGCAATTCTATAAGCAGTTTGTCAAATCCTTTAGCCGGGCTTTCAAATAGCATATCCACACTTGATAAGGATATATCCAAACTTACGACTTCTGTTGATAAACTGAACACCCAAAACCAGTACCTAAATTCAGGAGGTAACAAAGTTAAAGGCGTGGTTACTGATCTGATAACTTCATTTACTACATGGAACGGCATCATAGAAATATTGGAAATAAGTGTTGATGGATTGGAGGCTGCATTAACCGGCGGCCTGGCAATACTTACCACCTTTTTACCGCAGATTATTAGCTGGGTGGGTGAATTGTTTAAAGGCAATGCTACATTAACAGCACTTAATAAAACGCTCAAGGACAATAAAATAGTAATGGACGCAGTAAACCAGGCAAAACTGCAGGGCACTCAAAACGCACAACAGGAGTTGGTGCATCTTAAATTGTTATATAATGCTATCCAAAACCACAACCTTTCATTAATGGATCGCAAAAAGTTAATTAAGGAATTACAAAGTCAATATCCGGGTTATTTTGGCAATCTTAGTTCGGAGACTATATTAGCGGGTAAAGCGGCTAGTTCATACAAAGAGCTGGCAAATTCAATCGTTGCAACCTCAAGGGCCAGAGCGGCTGAAGATATGATTGCGGATAACAACAAGAGGCAATTAGGAAACGAGCAAAAAATCGCAAAACTAAAAACCGATCTTGATAACAAACAAAAAGAACTTGACAAGGCGCAAAACGAGCATGAAGAAATTCTAAAAGCCAATGAAAATGCTCCGAGTACATTTGGAATTCCGGTTGGCGACCCAGCCGGTGATGTTACAGTAGACAGACTAACAGATGAAAGAGATGCGTTAAAAAAGGCATTTAGCGATTTAACCACTGATTCGAAGCTTTTAGACAGGCAAAACCGGGCATTAGTAAAAACAATTACAGAAAATATTAAAAATAGTGGCGCCCAAGCAGTTACAGGGTTAAAAACTGCCAATGATCAGCAAATTAAATTTAACGAAAAAAGTCTTAAAGACAAACAAGTCTACTTCAATGAAGCCGAGAAAACACGGAATGAATCATTGACGCGCCAGCTGCAAACAACGTACGAAGCCTACGGCAGCGAAACGGCAGCTGAGAACGATCATTATCAGGATGAACTTGAAAGGCTAAAGAAATTATTAAGCGATAAAAAAATAACCCGGGAAGAGTACAATAAGGTAAGCGCGCAATTAGAGGATGAACATCATTCAAATATTGCCGCTATTATTAATAAATACAACGCCCAGGATAAAGAAAGAGCCGAACAGGCTAACAATGAACTGCATGAGTTGCAAATAAAGGGCATGCATGAAGGTGCTGCAAAACAAATAGCGGAACTACAGCAGGAACAGAAAGAAAAAAATCAGCAGTTTGATAAACTGGACGCCGAAAGCCTGGCGAGGGTAAACAAACTGGCTACTGAGATAAGTGATGCACGTAACAAGGATCCACGAGCTGACACCTCGGAACTTGCAAAGCAACTGGATGCCGAATACCAGGTGATGGCGATCAACTGCAAAAAGCAGGAAGCGCTTGAGCGGCAAACGGCTGACGCCATTTCGAAAATAAAAGGCCGGGAAGGACAGGATAAAAAAGAAGACGCCGACCAAAAAGAGATCGAACAACAAAAAGACAAACAAATAAATGAGCTGGCTGATAAGTTTACAAAACAAAAAAACGACAAGGCAAAAAAGGCAGCGGAAGAACTAAAAAACTTCGAATTGCAGCAAGAAAAGAAGCTTTCCGAAGAGGCTTTTTCCATCATCAGTCAAAGTATAAAACAGGAAGCTGATGCCAAAATAGCGGGTTTGGAACGCGATAAAGAAGCCGAATTGAACAATAGCAGCTTAACATCCGCCCAAAAGCTGGCTATTGAACAAAAGTTTAAACAGCAGGAAGCACAGGTAAAAATCAAAGCATTCAAGGAAGAACAGGAAGCTTCGATAGCGCAGGCGGTGATCAATGGAGCGTTGGCCATCACCAAAGCAACGGCACAATCTGGTGTACTTTCGCCTTTGGTCGTACCAGCAATTATTGCCGAAACCGCTGTCGAAATCGCCAAAATAGCGGCACAAAAGCCACCGGCCTATGCATCGGGCGGCTTACATTATAACTCAGACGGTAAAGGTGGTGTACTTAACGGCTATAGCCGGACTGATAACACCAATGCCTGGCTACGCTCAGGCGAAGGGATCGTGGTATCCGAAGCGATGAGGGTTCCCTGGGCACGCAACCTGGTGAGTGCTATAAACGTCGGCTTTGGCGGTCGCGATTTCTCCATAACCAACCCTGGTCGCGGTTATGCCGTGGGCGGTATTTTTACCGATGGCGGCGATGCCAATCGCTACTATAATCAACCCGTTCATGACCAAAAAAACCTGGCAAACTCTATTGCATATCAAATGATCAACAACTTTCCGCCGGTGTACGTTGATGTGAAAGATATCAACAACCAACAGAATATACTGGCCCAAACGATTAACCGCGTCAATCTTTAAAACCAACAAAAAAACCCGGAGAATTAACCACTCACTTAATCAACTTAATCCAACTCAATAAACTTACCGCATGAACATCCAACTTGCCAACACGCTGTTTGACGACGGCGTCTTTTCCGCTTTATACAAAGCGGGTTTTATCACCACGAAGGTTTTTACCTACCGCGAAATATATCTTTGGGTCCAGGCACAAACAAAAACACGCGGCATAAGTAAAAATCAGGCAGTGCTGGAAGCTGAAACAAGATTTAATAAAGATGAACGGACTATTTGGAGGGCTTTGAATAGTTTTGAAACGGAATAAATTAAAGCATTTTTACCTAAATTGTTTTACTTTAGACTATGCAATTCTAAATTTAGTGAAATCAGTGATCTTTATTTTATTAGCCATTTGCTTTTTTTCCTGTGGACATGACGTTCCAAAGGCAACGCAAGATTCGGAGGCAAAAAGGTTACGGAGCCAGGCAAGCGAAGTGGCGTCGAAATTAGGCGGAAACGACAGCGTCAAACGTATGCGACTGGAGCACGCAGTCGCTCTTCTCGATAGGGCAACAGAACTCGATAGCAACTACTTTGGCGCATATTGGGATAAATTAATTTATCAACGAGAATTAGGGCATTATGAAAAAGCCTTGTTAACAGGTAAACAATTGATGAGGTTAATGCCAAACGAACCAACGGAAATTGAGATCGAAGGTGCTTTATCCGAGTTAAATGGAGATGGGCCGTCTTCCATAAAATATTATACCAAAGCTTTTTTAATAAACCGAATGAGATTGGACTCGATGCGGAGCAATCACGAGAATATCACAACTCTCCAAATGTTTTACGCGTTTGATCTCATTGCGCTGAAAAGGTATCGGGAAGGCAATGCTATTTTCAAAAAACTCGCTGAAACCGCAAAAGACCCGACTGAAAGGCAAACATACCTTTATTATATGAGTATGACCAGAAAAGAGGTTTTGTTGGGCCTGCAAGGTCAGTACCCGACTGTTGAAATCACAACTCTTGAACCTGCTGAAAAAAAATAAGTTAAAATTGAATTTTTTAATTGCTCCTTTGATTTTAGCATATCCACTTCTTAAAATTTTGCTAAAGAATTGTGGCTCAAATCAACTGGGGGTATTTATCAGTTGGGATTTATTTTGAGTTAGAAATGAGCAAATTCCAAGCTTTGGTTCTTTTAGAAAAAAGTTATTCATCTGTAACAATCCGTGCATCAACTCATCTAAATGATAAACTCCGTTTATCATGAACTGGAAATTACTAAGCAAAAAGAAATCAGACAAGCCAAAAGTTAAAAAAACCAAAGCCCGCGAATGGCTCGATGCTATCATATTTGCTCTCGTTGCCGCCACCATTATCCGTGGTTTATTATTTTCGGCTTATGCTATTCCCTCAGGTTCTATGGAAGGCACTGAGCTCACCGGCGATTATCTTTTTGTAAGCAAATGCAGCTATGGCGCCAGGATGCCGATAACGCTGTTATCCATACCCTTTACTGAACCAAAAATGTTTGGTGTAAATACTTACTGGGATGCTATTCAGTTGCCCTATTTCCGCTTGCCGGGCTTTACCAGCATTAAAAAATACGATGTAGTGGTTTTTAACAAACCGGCTGATGCAGACTTTGGGGTGCCTGTTGACCAGCGCACAACGCTGATCAAACGCTGCCAGGCAACTCCGGGGGATGTACTAACGATCGTAAACAGCCAGGTATATATCAATGGTAAGGCGTCGTGGAACGCGCCTAAAGCCCAAACATCCTACGCGGTAGTTACCGACGGTACCGATATAAACCCACAGGCGCTGGAGGACTTGCACATGGAAATCCGGCAGCCACTCGGCGCCAATACGGCCGAAGTAGTAATGCCGGCACAAAGCGTCGCGACGTTAAAAACTTTTTCAAACGTAAAAAGTGTGACCCCCTATATACAACCTGCGGGAGTTTTAGATACAGCTGTATTTCCGCACGATGCCCGCTTTAAATGGAATATCGACAATTTTGGACCTATCAAAATGCCTAAAAAAGGCTGGACCATAAAACTTAATGATTCTACGCTTGCCCTATACCGCCGCGCCATCGAAGTTTATGAACATAACAAGGTGGAGACTACTGCCAATGGCATCCTGATCAATGGAAAAAAAGCAGACACCTATACCTTTAAAATGGATTATTATTGGATGATGGGCGATAACCGCCACGATTCGCTGGACTGCCGTTTTTGGGGATATGTGCCTGAGGGCCATATTATCGGCAAAGCCGTGATCAATTTTTTCAGTACCGATTCAACCAAAGATATTTTTCACAAGGTACGATGGGATAGGGTATTAAGATCGATCAATTGAGGTACTGACAGACTTGTGTCACCATCGCTTTATATTATATTATTCTACCGACCTTTGTTTTAATCGGTGCAATCATCCTAAACAATCGGTGGAATCACAAAAAATAACTACTGACAAAACACTGTCACCATCGCTTTAAATTATTCTTCCGACCTTTGTTACAATCGGTGAAATCACCTTAAAAAAATCGGTGAAATCACAAAAAATAATACTGACAAAACACTGTCACCACTACTTTAAATTATTCTCCCGATCTTTGTTTTATTCGGTGAAATCACACATAAATCGGTGGAATCACAAAAAATAACTACTGACAAAACAGTGTCACCACTACATTAAATTATTCTCCCGATCTTTGTTGTAATCGGTGAAATCATCTTAAAAAATCGGTGGAATCACAAAAAATAACTACTGACAAAACAGTGTCACCACTACTTTAAATTATTCTCCCGATCTTTGTTTTATTCGGTAACGTCACAATAAAAAATATGCCAATCAGCATAAAAAACATTACTGACAAAACACTGTCACCATTCCAATAAAATATTCTTCCGACCTTTGTTTTAATCTGTGAAATCACACATAAATCGGTGGAATCCAAAAAATAAACTTCTCCGGATATTTGTATTGATCACTTATCCGCAGATCAAAAAAAGAGGTTAACGGCCCCAAAAAGCATCGCCGACTATTCATCTTCCAGACTAAAAAATCTCAAATCTCATATCTAACATCTCACATCTAACATGGGTTACAAAATATATCTATACGACACCGACACAGATTGCATTGGCTCCGGCAGCTTATCATCATCTTATGTTCAAATGCAGTTGGAAGCTGCCGCCGGCCAGGATGTGGAAGTGCACATCAGTTCTGTAGGTGGCAGCGCCTTTGATGCCATCGCGATTTACGATCTGCTCAAAAAATACCCGGGGAATGTCATTACATATATTGATGCCCTGGCCGCGTCGGCAGCATCGATTGTAGCCATGGGTGGCAAATCAGTAGTAATGAGCAAATATGCCTTGCTGATGATCCACAAGCCGATGGTAGGTACCGGCGGCAATGCGGATGAATTGCTAAAAGACGTGCAAATGCTAAACACGGTACAGGCACGGCTGGCGCAGATATATATGGATAAAACCGGGTTGGACGGCGTCACCGTTAACAGTTTGATCGACGCCGTCACCTGGTTATCAGCCGACCAGGCGCTCGACCTCGGCTTTATTGACCAGGTAGAAGATTATAGCGCGGAGATCACTAACAAAACGATCATCCAAAACTATGTAAGCGGCGCGCCGGTACTTTACAAACGGTATATCAACAAAATCTTAACCAATAAAAGCAACATGAACACTGAAAACAAAGAACTTATCGAAAGAACCACGTCGGTTTTGGATAAGATCATGAACTTCTTTAAGAAGGTAGTGAACAAACAAACAATTACCGACAAAGGCATCCTGCACCATGCAGGCGAACTTGACGAAGGCACCGAAGTTTACAACGACGAAGACATGAGCAGCCCAGCGGCAAGCGATTGTTACACTACAGCCAGCGGCAGTAAAATTGCGGTACAGGGCGGCAAAGTGCAACAGGTTACCCCAGCCGACCCGGATGCCGAACCCGACACCGACCAGGATGCCTATGATGACGACGACACTATGCCTTCGGACAAACTGAGATCAAAAAAACCGTTGGATGTTCAAAACAGGCTGCAGCACATCAAAGCAAAACTGCACGCACAAAATGCACTGCTGGCTGAAGCCCGCGAAGCCCTGGAAGCAGCAAGCCTTCGGCTGAAGAAAACCCGCGAAGAAGTAAAAAACGAGATCAAATCCGACTTCACCCCCGAGGGCTCCAAACGTAGCGCCAAAGCTAAATCCGAACCTATCCCGTTCTTCGCCCCGCAAACACCGCTTGCCCAAAATGCGGTACGCAAGGCGGTGGCAAAATAAGTTGCAGTAAATAGTAGCAGTGGCAGTATTACAAATTGTTAAACCTTAACTGCTACCGCCACTCACCACTGCCACTAAACCAATCAAATTAATTAAACCAAAAAACACAAATGGCTCAATTCACCTTTACAAACAATACCTATGCCGGCGAAGCGCTGGCCGGGTTTATGGCCAGCACGCTTTTAGAAGCCGATTCCGTTAAGCGGGGGTTACTGACCGTTATTAATGATGTAAAATCGCGCAAGATCATCCTTGATGTGGATGACAACGTGGTTTTGCAGGACCCCTCAGGCATCTTTAACGACCAGGGCACCACAGCACTGCAAAATGAAAGTTACCTCGACCCTGTAGTTTATGAATTTATGAAACAGGAACAATGGGACAAGCTTATCCAGTCGTGGGAAGCACAAAGTTTAAAACCCGGTGCGTTCCTTGACTATGAAGGCGTCGTCGACCTGTCCGACTTTATGGTGCAGCGTTACCTCACCAAGATCCAGATCGCCAACGAACGCTTATACTGGCTGGGCAAAGGTTCCACAAAAGAAGCTGCTTTCACCGCTGGATTTACCGGGTTGTTACCCAGCATCGCTGCCGCATCAGGCGTTTTCAAAGTTAGCCTGGATAAACCGGCAACCTCAATGGCCGCCACTGCCATAGACGCGTTGGGCACAGTTACAGTAAGCGATACCTCAACTTTATCCGACGGAGACGTAGTTACCATAACCGCAGTAACCGGCACCAGCAAGGACACAACGAACGGCGGTTCGGGAATAAACATCCAGGGGCAATCGTACTTTATCCAGATCGTAAACGCAACGTCCTTCAAACTGGTACGCAACTATAACGAGATCAACAGCCGCCTGGCTGCAGCGTTCAGCGGCGCATCCACTGCCGCTACCATCAGCTACATCAACGTAAGCAACGTGTTATCTGTTTTAGGCAGCGTTTACGCACAACTTGATCCTGCCGACCGTATCCAGGATGATTTTAACCTGCAGATACCGCTGCATATCGGTTATGCTTACGCCCAGGCACAGGCAAACAAAGCGCTCAACGTTATCAACGCCTTTACCGATGTAAAAAAGATGGACTACCTGGGCTTGCCCCTGCAGATCATGAACCACTGGCAGGCCAACACCATCCTTGGCGCCCGCTCGTCAAACCTGTTTTTAGGTGTTGACCTTTTAGGCGATGCCTCCGAACTCTCCACCGTTTACATGAAGCCCTACACCAACGACAACGTGGTGCGCATGAAGGCCCGCATGAAAGCCGCCGTAAACTTCAAGTTTGCAAACGAGCTGTTCTACCTGTCAGCCTAAGGCAATTAGTGAATTAGTGAGTTATTGAATTAGTGAATTTTAATTGTTCGCATACCTGTTCAGTAACTCATATAATCACTAACTACAACCAATCACTAATTCACTAATTCAACAATTCACTAATTAATTCCCATGTCAATCTACAATAAAATAAACGCAGGCTTCAGTTTAGGTACTGACGCGCCTGTAACCGCCGGCATCGAGGATGTGATCTACATCTTTAACCAGGGCGACGTCACGCTCACTTATGATACTACAAACCCGCTGATCGTTACCGGCCTAACTGCCGCTACCGGCACCAACATCTATAAGTTCGAAGGAACCAACAACAGTTTCAACACTTCATCCAAACTGGCCAAAACTTCAGTCGGGCCGCGCTATACCGAAGAGATCGACTTTAACATCGCCGGTTTCTCGGTTGATATCAAAGCGCAGCTCATGGCCATGGGTTACGGTCGCGTATGTGCTATCGCGGTAAACAATTTCAGTTCCAGCGATTCAGCCATCGAACTGTTCGGTGCGGTGAACGGCCTCATCTTAACCGATGCCGAGCGCAGCGCAGCCGATGAAACTGTTGACGGTGGCTACAAGCTCAAACTAACCAACCCTGATAAATTAAGGGAGCCTTACCCGCCACGCGCAGTATCCATCCCGCCTACCAGCGGCAGCGCCACTTATGCCAGTACTATCGCCGCGATAGAAGCTTTGGTAGCCAGTTAGCAAATGGATCGTAGTTCATGGTTGATAGCTGATTGATCATGAACTAAAAATACTATGAACTATGATCCATGAACCATGAACTAACGACATGAACAAGAAATATAAACTAAAACCCGGCCGCCATCAGTTCGCACCGCGCTCGCCGGCGATACACACCAATGATAACCTGACCGACGAAGACGCAGAATGGTACATGCAGAAGTACCCACATATCGCCAGCTTGTTTGAATCAATCCCAACGGAGGAAATTCGTCCGGCTGAACCCGACGAAAAATCGGTGCAATCACAAAAAATCGGTGTAACTGAGCGAAGCGACCTCATGAACGCCGCTGAAAAACAACAACACCGTGAATAATCCCAGAAAATAATGAAGACCTATTTACCACAAATTGAGCGGAGGATATTTGTAAGGCCGAACCAAACTTTCGGCATACTCAACTACGACCTCGACAATGCCTATCCGCAGCGGATGCTCGAACTGGTTGCGGCCTCTCCTACCGCCAAAGATTGCTGGAACAAACGGGCAAAATTCATAGCCGGCAATGGCTTTGAGCTGCCCGACCTGGGTAAACAGGTCGTGAACGCCAAAGGGCTAACGCTGGCCAAATTGTTAAAGGCCATTGCTACGGATAAAGCTTTGTTTACCGGCTTTGGCATCCATGTAAATTACAATGCCAACTACAAGATTGCATCGGTAAATTACATAAAGTTTGAGGATATCCGGATGGGCGATACCGATGACCCAACTACCGCGGATAAATTCGCCCTGTATTCGGACTGGGGCCGCAAAACCTGGAAGAACATCATGCGCAGCAAGATCACTTTCCTTGACACTTACGACCTCAACCCTCAAACCATCAAAAAGCAGGTTTTGGCGGCCGGCGGATGGGATAAATACAAAGGGCAGCTGTTTTATTTTAACCCGGAAGTTGATGATTATCCGCTGATAGAAGCCGACAGCGTTTGGGAGGATTTTGAGACCGAAGCCGGTATAAAAATCTTCAATAATCGCGAGGTCACTACCGGCTTTCTGCCCTCAACCATGCTCTTCATGCAATCGAGGCGCGAGGAGGCTGATAACAGCCGGCCTGATAACGGTGATGTGCCTTATGCCAACGTGCCATCCCAACTGGAAAAGGATCTTGGTTCCTTCCAGGGGGCAAAAAGCGCGCAGAAGATCATCGTGATCGAATACGAAGACGAAACATCAAAGCCGGAGTTTAAGCCTTACTCTATCCAAAACAATGATAAGCTGTTTGAAACGACTGAAAAATCTGTCGAATCACGCATTATCAAAGGGTTCTCCGTCCCAAAGGACCTGATCAACCCTGAAAGCTCCTCGGGCTTAAGCAACGGAGGTGAAAAAAAGGAAGCCATCCGCGAGTTTAACGATAATACCGCGCCCGACCGGCTGGAACTGTCCGAAACCTTCGCTGAAATATTCGGCAACTTTTACACCGATATCAACCCTGCCGGCAACTGGAATATTTTGCAGGTACCGGCCACCATCACCGACGATATTGCGGGTATAAAAGCGGGCGCCAGCATTAACCAATTGCTCCTGGCAGCTATCCCGGCCGAAAACAAAGTAGCCACCTTAGTTTACGCCTATGGCTTTAAACAAGCCGAAGCGGAAGCGATGTGTCTTTAGAGAGTTGAATGGTTGATTAAGTTGGATAAGTTGATTGGGTTATTACCGTCAACTTAAACATCGCCAACCTAATCAACTCAATCCAACCCAATCAACTTAATCAACTAATTATTAACCATTATTCCCCCTTTAGGGGGTTAGGGGGTCACATGAACACCATATATCTCATCAGCCAGTCCACTTTCCAGAACTACGAAGACATCTCCGTAAACATCAAGCCTGAGCGCCTGAATGTTTTTATCAAAAAAGCCCAGGACCTGGATCTGAAGCCTTTCTTAGGTCATGCCTTGTATTATGATTTCATCCAGAATTTTAATTCAGACGGAACAATACAGGACGGTGCACCGCAGCCGTATAAGGACCTTTTAAACGGCAGCGAATACCTGGATAAATATGGCCACATTGTTTTATACGAAGGCCTGCTGCCAACATTGGTGTACTTCACGTTCGCACGGTTTATCGAGGCAGATGCAGTCCATTACACCGCCACCGGCCCGGTTTTGAAACACCACGACAATGCCGATGCCGTTGCGCCAAAAGACATAGTAAAGCTGGTACAGCAACAGCGCAGTGTAGCCAATGCCCACGCCAACGAGGTAGAAAAGTTTTTATGGGACAACAAGACCGATTTCCCGCTATGGAACTACAACGGCAAAAACAAAAGCAGCCGCCAATCCGGCCCACGCATCCGCAGTATCGACCGTACCAGCTTTAATTTCCCATCCGGTTATGATCCTACCGGTGCCGACAGCTACCTGCCCATCACTGAATTTATGAACTAAAAGGAAATTTCGCCGCCGTTTATTAATCCTGAAAATCCATCTAATCATAAAAATCCCAGTCCATGGCTGACAAAAAAATAAGCGAACTCCCCATAGCCACCTCCATCAGTGCATCGGATATCTCCGTCCTGGTGGATAGCGGTACCGACTATCAATATACTTTTACGCTGCTGCTCCAGTTCCTCGAGGCCAACCTTACCACCGGCGCCAATATCTCTTTTGGCAGCACGCTGCCGCAAAATACAACCGGCAGTAATGGCGATGTTTTTGTAAATACTTCCGCCGGTTCATTCGCGCAGAAAGTTGCCGGCACCTGGACGATAGTTTATACCATCTCGGCGGCTAACGGCGCCGACGGCGCCATGCTTTACGGCGGTGGCGTCCCCGGAACTTCCATCGGCAAAAATTCCGACAGCTATATAGATACGCTTACCGGTATATTTTATCAAAAAACTGCAGGGGCCTGGTCGCAGGTGTTCTCAATGGCGACCGGGCCCCAGGGGCCGCAGGGTACTGCAGGTACCAACGGCACAAACGGCGCCAATGGCAATACCATCCTGTTTGGTACAACCAATCCCTCAAATACCTCCACCGGGGTCAATGGTAACTTTTACATCAATACCTCAACCTATGTTTTCTTTGGACCAAAGACCTCCGGTGTGTGGGGAAGCGGCGTATCCCTGATGGGCGCGGGCGTACCGGGCGCGGGAACAACCGGGCAGGTTTTGGCAAAGGCGGATAATACCAGCTTTAACACCATCTGGCAGGATAACTCCTTTGCCAACCTGTCCGGCCAGCCCACCGATAATACCAACCTGGCCTCGGCCTTAAGTGCAAAGCAAAATTCGCTTGGCTTTACGCCGGAGAATGTTGCAAATAAAGCCCAGCCAAATGGGTATCCCAGCCTCGACAGCAGCGGCAGGGTGCCTTCGGCCCAGCTCCCGGCTTATGTGGACGAGGTACAGGAGTTTGCCAACGCCGCCGCATTTCCTACTTCGGGTGCAACGGATATTATCTACATCGCGCAGGATACCAATTTCGAATACCGCTGGAGCGGCTCAACTTATATACAACTCGTTGCCTCCCCCGGCAGCACCGATGCCGTACCCGAAGGAACTACCAACCTGTATTTTACAACAGCCAGGGTTTTGGCGGTTGTATTGAGCGGTATCAGCTTTGGCACAGTATCGGCCGTAACCGCTACCGACAGCATTTTGTCGGCCTTTGGCAAACTGCAGGCACAGATCACTTCGCTCACGGGCAAAGTGCTCCCTACAGGCGGAACAACCGGCCAGGTATTGGCCAAAAACTCCAATACCAGTTATGATGCCGGCTGGATCAATCCCCCATCAGGCGGTTCTTCAGCCATTTCCTATAATTTTTACCAATCCACATTATAATGATTTCGGGTTTCGTCCCGCAGGTGCGGGATCGGATTTAAAAGAAAATACAATTCACTAATTCGCCAAATCACTAATTGATAAGGCGAAAGGTAAAAGCGCTCATTCACCATTCACTAATTCACTAATTCGCCAAATCACTTATTGATTATGAACAGTTCATCAAATACTACCTCCTTTGCCACGCTAACCGGGGCCTACCCGGCAATTGACCTTGCATCGGGCCTTTCCGCCAATACCGATACCCTGGTGGCCACCGGCGCAACAAACGCCAGCGTGGTACTGGACATCCTGTTTAGAAATACCGACAGCACCAATATTCGCAACTTCGACATCATCATCTGCCCTACCGGTTCAAATTCCACCGCGCAATATAACCGCACCCAGGTAGCCGTAGCCGCTAATGCCGGCAATAACGGCAGCGTTCCCCTGGCCTCATTAGCCGCCCTGGCGCCGCAATTGTTTGACATCGACTTAGCCGGAAACAGGCTCATCACGCTGGAAAGCACCATGTCCGTGTACGTACGCAACAAAGCAGCGCTAACCGCCGACGTTTATATTATGGTCAAACAACGGAATTTTTAATGAAAGTCCGGAAGTCTGCAAAGACCGGAAGTCCGTCCCGATAGCTATGGGGAGAAGCTGCAAAATGACTGATGAGGCAAAGCTAAAGTCCATCATCGATAGTTCAGAGACCGTGGCAGTTACTCTCAACCATTTACAAATGAACTAATGAACCAGTGAACTAATAAACCAAATACATGCAGGCAATATCAACATCACCTTTTAACTTAACTATGCTGCGCAGGGCCAATACCTGGTACACCGTAAAAGATGGTAACTGGAGCGACCCCGCCATTTGGTTAAGCAACGGCAAACGAAAATACAACACTCCCCAACCCAGCGATACCGTTTATATTGACCATAATGTAGCGATTGATGTATCTGCAACGGTTTGTAATATGTATGTGGCGGGGAAGCTGACATGCAACACCAGCTCTTTAATATTTTCTATAGCAGGCGACTTGCAAGCGGCGGGAGATATCGATTTAACGGGAAGTAATATAAATCTAACATTATATGGCTATAACAATCTCATTAACTCGTTCACTGCCGGGAACTCAACGGTTACGTATAACAGGTCCGGCGATCAAAACATCCTTGACTTAAGTTACAAAAATCTATCCGTATTTGGGTTTGGTAAAAAGTATATGGTATCGAATTTAACATTAGCAGGAAATTTGATAATCAACGCTTTTTCTACAGATAATGCTTTTATGGAATGTACAACATTTGACTTGACAGTAAATGGCACAACATCTATTCAAACAGCAAACAGCATTGCAGGGGGTAATTTTGGTAAATCAGGACCTGGGAACTTGATATTCATCGGCGCCTTAACCATCAATTCAAATATTGTATTCAGCAGTAATATCACTGGCATTGAATTGAGAAACGGCGGCGCTTTGTCTGGTTTCGGCGGTTCCCTTAATATAAATTGTCCGGTTACATTTAGCACGAATAGCCAGACCATAGCTGGGAACTCGGTTAACTTTAATAATACTGTAACTATTTCCGGTCCGATCACATTGACCAGCACAAATTCATCAATTTATTTCTATGGGATAGTGAATGGCGATAACGCTAGTTCCACGTTAAACAACAGTGGATTTATGAATTTAGGTATTTCTACAACTCCAATGGCTATAGGAACATTCAATTACAAAAACAGTTCCACTTCGACTTTAAGTTATGTATTCAATGGCGATTTCACATTACCCTACACCACTTATGCGGGGCTCAATATCATGGGAACTGGAACCAAAACCTTATCAGGCAACACTACTATAGGTCTCAATCTGACAGTGAATAACTTCGATAGTGGAAAGGCAAAATTAGATTGTTCTACATTCAATTTGACTGTTAACGGAACAACGTCGGTAAACGGCACGGGCGGCGCAAATGATTCTGGGCTATTAGCTGTTAGTGGAACGATTGTATTTGTGGGAGCCTGTACGATAAACAGCAATAATCTCTCGTATGCGTCCGGTCCAACACTAGAATTTAGAAACGGTGCAACTCTTAATCCGTTTGGTGGCAGCGCGACGATTAGCTGTGATATAAATTTCACAACAAATAATCAAACTTTCACGACCCAGGGGAATATGGAATTTGCAGGTAACATTATACTTTCCGGAGGCATCACCTTATCCAATACAACGGCCAGTACAGGACTCGTTGCTACTGGTGTAATTAATGGCTCAAGTGGATCGGATACGTTCATTAACACGGGTTTTATGAATTACCAAAACACAACCGCTCCAATGGTAATAGGCAAACTATATTGTAACCAAGCCGCAAATACCTGGGTGTACGGCCTAGCGGGAAGTCAAGATATACAATCTCCATCTGATCCAACCCCAGGTTATAGGAATTTAACGCTATCCGGTTCTGGAGTGAAACGATTACTTGGAAATGTTTCAGTGAAAGGGATGTACACGTTAACATCGCCAGCGACATTAAACTCAAACGGGTTTTCTTTAACAAATCCCTAACTCCTTTTTACCAAAGCAACCCAAATGCAAACAACATCATGGCAAAACTTTTTCACTCATACTCAACCTATCCAAGTGCGCAGTAAAAGCGTTCAACCCTCTTCTATGCTCGCCTTAAAAAATCTACCCGGCAACTTCACTCGCGGATTTTTTCCTATAAAATATACGTTTTGACAAGCGTATTGATGGCTTTTCAATTAAAAGATAAAACAGATAAGCGACAAAGCAAGCCGCCAAAACTTCGACAAAAAGGCAAATGAGCTGATTATTATTGCTATCAACATGCAATCGTTTGAGTAGTCCCTGAAGCACAAGCAATGTTGGGTAATGGGTAAGATAAAGTGAATAGGATATATTCCCTAAAAACACGAGCGGTTTTATCAGTAATTTGAAAAACAGCATTACCAGGCTGCTTATAACGAGTAAAATAAAAATAGCCAAACCAAATTGATAAACAATAATACCCAAAAAAAATAAGGGTAGAATGATATTTACCCATTTTTTGTTTTGATAAAAGCTAACCAGTGCTATTCCGAGTGCAAAAATTGGCGCATAAGTAAACACCAGATAAAAAGCATTAGGAATCGGAATAAAGCAAGTTAAACTAAAGATAACCAGAAAAGTAAATTTATAAATTGGGGTGTCAAAAAGAAAGTACAAAACACCTATCAACAGGTAAAATTGAAATTCGACAGAAAGCGTCCAAAAAATATGGTTGTAAAAAGAATATTTGGTAAACGGGATGATGTACAATAAATGCGCCAAAAATTGCTGCGGAATAAAATCAATCCTATCTCCTTCAAAACCAGTTATTTTATAAATGACCCTCCACAGTACAAATACCAAAATTACCGTAACGTAATAAGCGGGATCAATCCGGATAGACCGTTTAAGTAAAAATGTAAAAAACTGATTTGATTTATAATTATGTGTAACTAATGAGTAGACAATAATAAAACCGCTGATTAAAAAAAAAACATCAACGCCAGTTTTACCAAAAATAAAAACAGATGATAATTTAGGATATGATGCCAGCCCCGAACCGTAATGACAAAAAACAACCCCTAAGGCAGCCAGTCCTCTCAAATATTGAATGCTTAATATTTTTCTTTCCTTAATTGTCATTCTCAAATAAACATAAAATTAACAGCGCGGAAAAATCAACAGTAAAATAGTTTATAGTTAAGTAACTACTTGCTTTCGCTGTAGTTAACAATAATACATTACAAGGATCAGGTCACCGACCTTGCACCCTCCAAAAAATAGTTTCCTAAGCGCCGGTACAAGATCGAAGACAAGAAAGTCGGATATATTTTAACTCAGGGCGAAAACTCACATTTTCATTCCGCTCCTTTTTACTTTTCCGTTCGCAAAACGAATAATTTGGTATCGAATAAATGCCCGGACAGATACGCTAAGCATGTGTTTAAAGGTACTGTTAAAAGCATGCGTTTATATCCTGAACGGCCCGACAGGCAGTAACGCAATGATTTATTGTATAACGAAAGCATTTTATGCATACCACGCAGGAAACCAGCAATTCCGGGAATAATCTTTCTGACATCCGATTTATAATTTTTAAACAAAGCTTTTACTAATCAAGCAACCCAAATGCAAACATCAGCACTATTTACCATCGACTTTACGGACTTTGCAAAAGGCCTTAAAGTAGCTATCGGCGGGGCAGTTATTGCCGCAGCCGAGGCCAGCATCCAGGCCGGCGTATTAACCTTTAACTGGAAAACCGCCGGCAGCGCGGCACTTGCGGCTGGCTTATCCTACTTGGGTAAAAACTTCTTTACACCGGCCAAAACCATCTCACCGGTTGAGGCGGCAAAAGGAGGAAGCTGAAAGGTAAAAACGCAAAACCAACCGATCGCCAGTGAACCATTGAACTAATGAACTATTGAACCAATATAACTATGACACTAAGTAACAACGGATTGAAAATCATCAAAAACTTTGAAGGGCTTTGTTTATCGGCCTACCGGGATGCGGTCGGCGTATGGACTATAGGCTACGGATCAACCCACTACCACGACGGCA
>Ga0206949_1138_pt1 | contig 26840 bp, 26 predicted proteins | sample Alteio_BWOrgHeat_40_FD_153240 | JGI IMG/M metagenome (GOLD analysis project Ga0206949, IMG submission 153240) | Enriched cells from forest soil in Barre Woods Harvard Forest LTER site, Petersham, Massachusetts, United States -... | ecosystem: Environmental > Terrestrial > Soil > Temperate forest >...
CAGTTTGAGCCGGTAGTACAATGGCAGCAAGATGTACGCCACTACAAAATACCCGATCACATAACCAATAACTACCTGGAAATAGTCGAACCCTGATCTGCCCACAGTGCCCGGCACAGATATGAAGGTCATGCCCGACAATGAAGTACCTATCATTCCGAAAGCCACCAGCGTCCAGTTACTGTTGCGGTTACCAATGAAGAAGGATTCATTGTTGGAATGGCGTGACGTATAGAACGCTATACCCAGCAATACCGAGAAATAGATAAGGATAATAAAAAGCAATACGGCTGCGCTCATCTTATAATATAAACAGGCTTTGCCACAGTGGGCAAAGCCTGCAAATTAGCTATTTTTTCGCTTAGAGGCCTGCGCAAACCCCGGCCCTGAAGATCAGAGGTTCGTTGACATAAGGGCTATACTGTTCCTGCAGGAATTCGTGCATGATCTCAACAAAGAAAGACACACGCCCTCCTAATGGTTGTTTTATTCCAACCCCTGCAAGCAGGCAATTTGCACTGACGTGTATAGTTGTATTTACAGGGAAGCCAGTGATGCCGTCCGGAATCGGTTCAGTCAGGCTGATGATATCATATTCGTAAGCGCCGGTAGCATAAAGGCCTCTCCATACTGTATAACGTGCCCACACATTCGGGTAAACGATATTATATTTATCGGACAAAGTAGGAAAATACCAGTCTGGCGACTTCTGGTATAGATAACCCAACCCCACACCAGCGCAAAAATTGTTTGCAACCCGGTAACCCACGATAGGAGAGATACCCGCCAATGCATACCCATCACCAAAAACAGCGCTCAACCCACCACCTAAAACGAGTTTGCTTGGGTCATAGCCTTTTGATTTCTTGGTTTTTTTATGGAAGCCTTGTTTGCCGGAGCTATTGTATACCTCCTGGCCTGATGCATAGAGGAAACCTGTGCACAGGATCAAAAAGAAAACGATTTTTTTCATAATAGAAAATTCTATCACGAAGTTAGGATAAAATAATATTCGTTGATTGTTTTGGCGTTATTTATGGATTAATTAAGATTTTGCCCGGATTCAGTATGCCATTAGGGTCAAAAACCTGTTTTATCTGCCTCATCAGCAGCAATTGCGTTTCAGAGAACGCTATGTCCATGTACTCTTTTTGCACCAGCCCTATGCCATGTTCGCCCGATAACGTGCCCCCCAGGCGGGTCACTTCCTTGAATAACTGCCTGATTCCCAATGGTAATTTCGTTTTCCAGTCATCGTCGCTCATCTCGCCCTTTACTATGTTCACATGCAGGTTGCCGTCACCGGCGTGGCCGTAACATACCGACCGGAAGCCGTATTCTTTGCCCAGTTTTTTTATTATCTGCAGCAATTCCGGCAGTTCTGCCCTTGGCACTACTGTGTCTTCCTCTTTATAAATGGAATTGCTTTTTACGGCTTCGCCTACTTTCCTGCGCAGGGTCCAAAGCATTTGTTTCTGCTCATGGCTGTCTGCAAAAAGTATCTCGCCAATGTCATATTGCTGTACTATCTGTGAGATCGCTTCTGCATCACGATACAGCTCATCGGTATGATTACCATCTACTTCTATCAGCAGATGCGCTGCTATATCTTCCGGCAAACTGATGCCTGTAGACTGCACGTACCGCATAGACCATTCCAGCGCGTCACGCTCCATAAACTCCAGTGCAGATGGCGTATAGCCCGCAAGAAAAATAGCGTTGACCGCGGCACAGGCTTCTACCGGCGAGCGAAACGGGACCAGCAAGAGCAGGTCATGTTTTACCGCAGGTATCAGCCGCAAAACTATTTTGGTGATAACGGCCAATGTACCCTCGCTACCTACTATCAGCTGTGTGAGATTGTACCCTGTGGCGTTCTTCAATACATTTGCGCCTGTCCATATTACCTGTCCGTCGGGCAATACTATTTCCAGGTTCAGCACATAGTCTTTCACCACTCCGTATTTCACCGCCCTGGGCCCGCCTGAATTCTCTGACACATTGCCACCAATGAAACATGAGCCCTTACTGGCCGGGTCGGGCGGATAAAACAACCCCTCAGCCTTCAGTTGTTCCTGCAACTCCTGGGTGATGACCCCCGGCTCGGTGGTTACCTGGAAATTTCGTTTGTCTATATGGAGTATCTTATTGAACCGCTTCATATCCAGTGCCACACCACCGAATACCGGCAATGCGCCGCCGCTGAGCCCTGTGCCTGCACCACGCGGTGTGACCGGTATGCGCTGCTCATTGCAGTACTTCATGATGCTGCTTACCTCTTCTGTGCTTCCCGGTTGTAATACTACTTCCGGCGGATAGTGCAGGTCTTCGGTCTGGTCGCTGGCACAGCGGCTTATCTGCTCACTATCTGTATGTACATAGCGGGCATCCAGTATAGATGAGAAATGCGAAATATCAGCAGCAGTGATCTTGTGGAAAGGCATGATGCAAAGATGAATAATTTCCCCGTCAGTAGTGCAAAATAGTATGCGCTGTTGCGGCTATCTATTCACCCGCACATCTGTCATGTGCGTCACCTTAGTTTCTTTACGGTCTGCTTTTCTCATCTTTCTCTTTGATTTCCTGTAGACCCTTTTTGATACTTCTTTATAAGTGTTAGTGAGTGTATTCGGATAGTTATCGACAGCAGGATGATCTACATTGATATTGGCAGGTACATTAAGGGGTTTGCCACGCCAAACCGTTACACGGTCATTCTGTGCAGAGGCAGTTACTGTATACTGCTGCGGTACAAACTCTGCCTTTTGTACAGAGCGCAGCAGCAATGGATCTGACGGGCTTGCATCGGGAATACTACCTGTACTGTCCATGCCTTTTTTGCCTCTTTTGTGGTAGTAGATGTAGTACTTATTCTCTGCAATGCGCTTCGCCGCGCTGTCTGTAGTGATCACTTTAGGATCAGCGCTGATGCTCACTGGCACAGTGAGGGAAGAAACTGCACCCCCTTTTCTGAAACGCTGATCGTTTATGGCAAAAGCATTACCGCAGCGCGACATGAAGTACATATAACAACCAACCGGAGAAGTGATACGCCATGCCTTGAACCCTTTGCTATTTACAAGCACAGAGTATTCGGCATTACAATTACCGTCGCCCAGATTGCCCTTTGTTCCTGAAGGCACTGTTACCGGTATGATGGATGATAACTTCACATCACTGATACCATTGGTAAACCCAATGCTCATCAGCATGCTGTTCAGTTCGCGGGCTGCCTTGTCGTTTCTCTTTTCCGCTTTTTCCATGGCCTCAAGCACTTGTGTTGCCGATGACAGGTTTTGGAGAAATGTAAACTCCGGTGAACTGCCCAGGGTCCTGATCACCTTGGGATGATCGGTATTCTTAAACCTGAAAATAGGATGGTTCAAACTGCAACCGTTTTGTGCGTAAGACGCAGATACAGACAATACCGATACACAAATGAGTAACAAATATTTCATAGAAAGGCTGAGATTTTTCGTTTGAAGAACAATGATACTTGTTTTCTACAAGATATTCTTTGCATTAGTAAGGGGTTAACGAGATACCCGAGTTTCTTAACGAGCACCAAGAACAATCGGGAAAGTAGTCTCGATCTGGTTTCTCCTGGCAAATATTCTATCCCATTTTCCTGAATTATCATCTTGACAAATATTTAACAAGGTACTTTGCATTGCATAATACTATCTTTTACCTACCTTTGGGTAGAAATAGGATAAGATGGCGCTAGAAAATACAGAGTCGCAGATGAGGAAGGGGTTGCTGGAGCTATGCATACTGGGCATTATACAGCGGCATAAAGAAGCATATCCGAGTGATATACTGGAGGAACTGAAACTGGCTAAGCTGGTAGTGCTGGAAGGTACATTGTACCCGTTGCTCACCCGCCTGAAAAATGCAGGTATGCTCAGTTACAGATGGGAAGAGTCGTTGTCGGGGCCGCCAAGAAAATATTTTGCGATGACAGAAGAAGGTGTGAAGTTCTATGAGCAACTGCGCACTACCTGGGATGAGCTAAGTACTGCTGTAAATAATCTGACCACTCCATTATAAAAACCACAAAACCACCTTTATGCAACGCATCATTCAAATAAACATTGCCGGCCGCGTACTGCCTATTGAAGAAGACGCATACACCGTTCTGAAGGACTACATCTCTTCACTGCAACGCCAGTTTAGCGGCGATGATGGCAAAGAGATCATCAGTGATATAGAGAACAGGATATCTGAGCTCTTTGTTATCCGGCTGCAGGGCGGCGCTCCGGCCATAGACCGCACCGATGTGCAGAAAGTGATAGATACCCTTGGCGCCGCAAGCGATCTGCATGATGGCCCGAAAGCGTCCGCGTCGCAAGGCGCCGGCCAGTCGTCTTATAATAATGCGGGCAATTCAGGTCCTGGTACGAACAACACCCGCCAATATCCATATACGCATGACCGGCTTTTGCGCGACCCGTTTGATAAAGTAGTGGGCGGCGTATGTAGTGGTATAGGCCATTATTTCGATATTGACCCGGTCATCATCAGGTTGGTGATGGTAGTATTGTTCCTGGCATTTGGCATCGGGTTCATCACTTACCTTATTGCGTGGATGGTGATTCCTGCGGCTCGTACCCGCGAAGAGTTGTTCAATATGAATAATGGCAACCCTGTTACGTTTCATGACTTTACCCGCAATATGGGCGATGAACTGCAGGACCTGAAAAAGCGTGGCGAACAAATGAGTAGGGAGCTGAAAGATTTCTTCAACAAGAAGAAATAAAACTGCGGAGGATGTCGTTGTAAATGCGAACGAAAGGATACTTCTTTTGTCCTAACTTCGCCGGCACTTACTACACAACTTACTCAGCCACAAATGCCAAGATCATACAAGCATCTTTTTTTTGACCTGGACCATACACTCTGGGATTTTGACAGGAATTCGGAAGAAACGCTTAAAACACTCTACAACGAGTATGAGCTGGAAAGCCGTGGGGTGAGTGATTTTGGCGCCATGTATAAAAGCTTTAATACCCACAACGACCGCCTGTGGGAGCGCTATCGCAATGGTTATATAAAACGTGAAGAGCTGCGCTGGAAACGCATGTGGCACATGCTGCTGGAATTCAAGGTAGCTGATACTGCGCTTGCCCATGAGATAAGCACGGCCTTCCTGGAGATACTCCCTACCCAGAAACTGCTGGTACCCCATGCAAAGGAAGTGCTTGATTATTGCAAGGGCCGCTACGAGATCCATCTCATCACGAATGGCTTTGAAACCACCCAGCGGCTGAAGTTGCAGTATTCGGGCATATCCCGTTATTTTTCGCAACTGATCACCTCTGAGAAAAGTAACAGCATGAAACCGCATGCCGATATTTTTGAGTATGCGCTCAAAGCTGCTAACGCTGTAGCAGAAGATAGTATTATGATAGGCGATGCTATAGATATAGACATTCTTGGAGCCATTAATGCTGGATGGGATACCGTTTATTACAACCCGCATAAACTATCGCACAAGCGCAAGCCTACTTACGAGATCACTCACCTGGAAGAGTTGATGAAAATATTCTGACCGGTTACTTAATGACTATTTCTTCTACCACGCGGTCTTCAAAGTATTCATTGATGCGGACGGTTAATTGTTCCTTTCCCAGCAGCAGTTCCTGCTTCAGCGGCGCCACATCGGTATAAATAGTCAGCACTTTACCGTACAGGTTGATATTACGTGTGTACCTGGCTATGGTCTTGCCTACAATAGCTTCCCACTCCTGCCGCATGCGCAGTTCTATTACTTTTGGCTTCCAGTGAGATTTTTCGAGCAGCATGTTCAGTGCTTCTCCTATGCTATACGACCCCATAATATCAGATACTGACTGCAAGGTACGAAATAAGTAAACGTCCCCTTAGTCACCGCAGTTGTTCCACTATTTACCGAAATAATATCTATGTGAACTTTTGCAATTTTATCGGGTGTATATTTTGGTTTCTTCAAAGAATATTCTATTTTACACTTTCTTTAAACGTTTAGGAAATATTATATGATCATAGGTGTATTGAAAGAGCATGCCCCGGAAACCCGCGTTTCTCTTGTGCCGGAAGTAGCAGCTGCGTTTGTAAAACTGAAAGCGGAAGTTTGGATTGAACAGGGGGCCGGAGACACTTCTTTTTATGGCGATCAGTTATATACTGCCGCCGGCGCAACGATCAAAAGCGCGCAGGAGATACGTTCGTCTGCCGATATCGTGCTTTCCATCCAGCCCGATAATGTGGGCGATGTGAAATCAGGCGCCGTAATTATGGGCGTTTATCAGCCGTTGTTCAATCCCGGCCAGATGCAGAAATGGGCGGATAAAGGATATACAGTTTTCAGCCTCGATACCATACCACGTACCACGCGTGCGCAGTCTATGGATGTGCTGAGCTCGCAGGCCAATATAGCAGGCTATAAAGCGGTATTGCTGGCAGCATCATCATACAGCCGCTACTTCCCTATGTTCATGACCGCAGCGGGCAGCATACCACCGGCCAAAGTAATGATACTGGGCGCGGGTGTTGCCGGTTTGCAGGCCATAGCCACGGCAAAGCGTCTTGGCGCTGTTGTTGAAGTGTTTGACACACGCCCGGCAGTGAAGGAAGAAGTTATGAGCCTCGGGGCAAAGTTCATAGAAGTGGAAGGTGCAGCTGACGCCTCTAAAGCCGGCGGTTATGCGGTAGAACAGAGTGCAGATTTTCAGCAAAAGCAACGGGAAAAAATTCATGAGCACGCCCGCAAGTCGGATATAATTATTACCACAGCACAGATACCTGGCAAAAAAGCGCCGATACTCATCACCAAGGCCATGATAGAAGATATGAGGCCGGGTTCGCTCATCATCGACATCGCTTCAGTAACGGGCGGCAATACCGATATTACAGAAAACGATAAAACCGTAGTGCATAATGGCGTATCTGTTATAGGTAACTCTGCCCTCGCTGCCACTACGCCCGCCGATGCCAGTAAGCTGTATGCCAAGAACGTGCTCAACTTCGCAAAACTCATTATCAACGCGGAAGGCGGTATCAACCTCAATTTCGAAGATGATATTGTGAAAGGTACGTGCATCACCAGTAAGGGCGCCATTGTCAATGACCGGGTGAATGCACTGATGCCGGTGAATAGTTGAGGATCGCCTGATTGCTTGCCGATATAATAACAATCTCAAAAACAGTTAAATAAAACAGCCAACAAGTATGGATACTATTATAAGTTTATTTACCAACCCGGCTACCTACCGGCTCATGACCATAGTTATTCTCTCTATCTTCCTCGGTATTGAGGTGATCTCCCGTGTGCCTTCTGTGCTGCATACCCCGCTGATGAGTGGCGCCAATGCCATCCACGGAGTGGTCATCATAGGTGCTATAATAGTGATGGGCGAGGCGAGAACAGATGACTATCTGTCGCTTATTCTCGGTTTCCTTGCGGTTATCCTGGGTACGCTCAACGTGGTAGGCGGCTTTGTGGTTACAGACCGTATGCTGGAGATGTTCAGTAAAAAGAAGAAGAAATAAGCCTGCCCTTTATCACACACAATATTTCATAAAAGAATCAAGCACACATAAATGGAAAACGCAATACTCCAACTTTGTTACCTCATAGGTTCCATCACATTTATAATGGGTTTAAAGATGCTGTCGCATCCCGATACTGCGCGCAAGGGAAACCTCGTTGCCGCCGCTGGTATGACCATTGCCATCTTTGCCACTATCTTCCTGTTTGAGCATGACGGGCAGAAGCTGCATAACTACGGGTGGATCTTTGGCGGTTTGTTGTTCGGCACTGTAGTAGGCACATTCGTTGCCAAGAAGGTGCAGATGACCTCTATGCCCGAGATGGTGAGCCTCTTTAACGGTATGGGCGGCGCCTGCGCCATGCTTATATCACTGGTGGAGTACAATAAGCCTGAGGTAAAGGAAACCGGCACTATGATAGTAATAGCGCTGGGTATGCTTATAGGTACTGTATCTTTTGCAGGTAGTATGATCGCGTGGGGTAAATTGAATGGAAGTATTAAAGACCGCACCATTCCCGGTGGGCAGGTCATCAACTTCATCATATTCGCAGGTTTGATAGCTCTGGTTATTATGGTTGTTGGCGGGTTTATGCCAGAGATGCACAGTTTGTTCTACGGTATACTTGCCCTGGCTGCACTTTACGGCATACTGTTCGTAATGCCTATTGGTGGTGCAGACATGCCGGTAGTGATATCCCTGCTCAATTCCTTTACCGGTTGTGCCGCAGCATTTGGCGGTTTCCTGTACGACAACCCGGTAATGCTTACCGGTGGTATCCTCGTAGGATCAGCGGGTACTATCCTTACCATCCTCATGTGCAAGGCCATGAACCGCTCCCTGAAAAATGTATTGATTGGTTCATTTGGTGGTCAAAAAGCAGGTGCAAGTGGCGCCAGCAAAGAGCAGGGTAACTATAAAGAAATATCGCTCAACGATACTGCTGTGCTGATGGCTTATGCACAGAAGGTGATGATCATTCCGGGCTATGGCCTTGCGGTAGCGCAGGCACAGCATACATGCCATGAGCTGGAGAAAGTACTCAACGAAAAAGGCGTAGAGGTGTTGTACGGTATCCATCCTGTGGCAGGCCGTATGCCGGGCCACATGAATGTGCTCCTTGCAGAGGCTGATGTGCCTTATGAAAAACTGCTGGAGATGGAAGACGCCAACGACCAGATGGCCAGTACCAATGTAGTACTGATCCTCGGTGCAAATGACGTGGTGAACCCCGCTGCCAAAGAAGATCCTGCGAGTCCTATATTTGGTATGCCTATTCTTGAAGTGGAAAGAGCAGAGCATGTGATCGTAAACAAACGAAGCATGAAACCGGGTTATGCGGGTATTGAAAATGAATTGTTTTTCAGGCCTAAGACCTCCATGCTTTTCGGTGATGCAAAAAAAGTATTGCAATCTCTCGTGCAGGAGTTGAAACAAGTATAAATTTATTTTTCTGCCGTGTATAGCTTATTTGCAATATATATGGCTTAAAAAACTAACTAAAAGACAAAAATTGTAATTTGTTGCAAAAATGATTGCGGAATAAACGTACTTTGCTGTTCCAAAATCGAAATAAAGCGCTAAATTTATACCATGGCAAGTAAGAAAAATAAAGTGATCATTGCGACCTTATTGGCTGTATTTTCTTTTTTTACAGTAGTGAATACGTCATGCAGCAAGCACAATAAAGATATGACCGTGTGCAAAAACGTGGTGTGCCGCAATGGCGGTCATTGCAACGATAGTTCAAAGTGCGTATGCCCGGTGGGTTGGGAAGATTCGGTATGTGGCACCGTTACAGTTGCTAAATATATCAGCAACTGGGGTGTAACACAAACAATTGTTGGTACAGATTCGCTCCAGTACCTGAATACAGATACTATGTATACTGTAGCTATCAAGACAACATCTACGCCTACTACTTTCTTTATATCTAATTTTAATAATAACCCCTATTACAATGATGTTATCTGTACTATGGACAGCATTAATTCCTACAAATTTTACATTGATACTATATCGCCTTTCCAGGCCATTTATTATAGTTATCAGATATTGTCAGGCCATGGTAGTATGAATAAGACCAAGGATACAATTACTGCTACATTCATAACCCGGCATAAGAACCACACTACCAACTGGGAAGTGGATACTACTAATTTGCTGATGGTTAGGCATAATTACTAATACCCTTCTGACCGAAATAGCCGGCAGATCATACCGCAGTCATTCATGTAATGTGGCTTTTTCAGCCATTTTATTATTACTGTTTCGGTATGCCCCGAAAATAAATTTTAAACAAACAGCAGAAAACAGAAAATAATTTGTAAAACCAAAATTGTTATCTACTTTTGCAATCCCATTTGCAAATGGGAATTAAGTTCTTTTACAAAATAAGCCACTTTAGCTCAGATGGTAGAGCAACTGATTTGTAATCAGTAGGTCGCTGGTTCGATTCCGGCAAGTGGCTCAGGGAAGGTCAGAAATGATGCCGGGACGTAAGGCCTTATGTTCCGGATGATTGTTGATGACTTTACTTAGAATGGGTAGATGGCCGAGTGGTTAAAGGCGACAGACTGTAAATCTGTTCTCTCGCGAGTACGTAGGTTCGAACCCTACTCTGCCCACATTTTGAAGGTAATGGTTGGCATTTGGTAGTTGGCAGTCATCATGATTGTAAACTACCTTTTGTTGGCTAAATAAGCGGGAGTAGCTCAGTTGGTAGAGCGACAGCCTTCCAAGCTGTAGGTCGCGGGTTCGAGCCTCGTCTCCCGCTCTTAGAAGTAAAGAGGTTTAAGTTCTTTGTAAAATTGGTTCACATTAGCTTAGCAGCTAATAAAAGCTGTTGTAGCTCAGCGGTAGAGCACTTCCTTGGTAAGGAAGAGGTCGGCAGTTCAATCCTGCTCAACAGCTCTTAGTTTAATGTGATGAATGGAAAATGCAATATTATTGCATGAATAAAAAAGTAATCATCGCCGTATTGGCGTGAGTAATAACAAACAATAATTTAAAACAGTTAAAAACAAAATAAAATGGCAAAAGAGACCTTTAAGCGGGAAAAACCCCACGTAAACATCGGTACCATCGGCCACGTTGACCATGGTAAGACTACATTGACTGCAGCGATAACTACTATTCTGTCTTCTAAAGGATTGGCAGAAAAGAAAGGTTACGATGAAATTGATGCGGCTCCGGAAGAAAAAGAACGTGGTATCACCATTAATACAGCACACGTTGAATATGCGACAGCTAACCGTCACTATGCACACGTTGACTGCCCAGGCCACGCTGACTATGTAAAGAACATGATCACTGGTGCTGCCCAGATGGACGGCGCTATACTGGTTGTTGCAGCTACAGATGGTCCTATGCCTCAGACAAGAGAGCACATCCTTCTGGCTCGCCAGGTAGGCGTTCCCCGTATGGTTATATTCATGAACAAGGTTGACCTTGTTGATGATGAAGAAATCCTGGAACTCGTTGAAATGGAGATCCGTGAATTGCTTTCTAAGAACGGCTATGATGGTGATAACACACCAATTATCAAGGGTTCAGCTACTGGCGCATTGGCAGGTGATGCTAAATGGGTTAAGGCAGTTGAAGACCTGATGGATGCGGTAGATACTTATATCCCATTGCCTCCGCGTCCGGTTGATCAGCCATTCCTTATGTCTGTGGAAGACGTGTTCACGATCACTGGTCGTGGTACAGTTGCCACTGGCCGTATCGAGCGTGGTGTGATCAAGGTTGGCGAGAACGTTGAGATCGTTGGTTTCAACGAAGCTCCTCAGTCTTCAACCTGCACAGGTGTGGAAATGTTCAAGAAACTTCTGGATCGTGGTGAAGCTGGTGACAACGCCGGTATCCTGCTCCGTGGTATTGAAAAGAAAGATATCCGTCGTGGTATGGTTATATGCGCTCCTAAGAGCATCACTCCGCACACTGAATTCAAGGGTGAGGTTTATGTTCTGTCGAAAGACGAAGGTGGCCGTCACACTCCGTTCTTCAACAAGTATCGTCCACAGTTCTATTTCCGTACTACTGACGTAACAGGCGAATGCATGTTGCCAGCTGGTGTTGAAATGGTAATGCCTGGTGATAATGTTAACCTTCACGTTACGCTCATCGCTCCAATCGCGATGGACAAGGGTCTGAAATTCGCGATCCGCGAAGGTGGCCGTACAGTTGGTGCAGGACAGGTTACTGAGATCATCAAGTAAGTAATAACTGAATAAAAGTTGATAGCCGTCCCGATCATATCGGGACGGTTTTTTTATGCGCGTTGTTGTCGCTTATTTATGGCGCTCAATAACATACTTTTAACGGGAAAAGATTATTTTTGCCGGCACATCTCTGCAAATAAATTTCATGGAAAATTCAACCTGTTGTATTGGGGTTATTGGGCTTGGTTATGTAGGACTGCCGCTTGCGGCAGAATTCAGCAAATATTACCCGGTAGTGGGTTTCGATATTAACAAAAGGCGTATCGACGAGCTGCAAAGCGGACTCGACATTACGCTGGAGGTGGATGAGCCGTCGCTTAAACAGGTGATCCGTACAGATGTAGCAGCACAGGGAGAGCATGGGCTTTTTTGTACGAACATCATCGAGCACATCAGCAAGTGCAACGTATATATCGTTACCGTTCCCACGCCTGTTGACAAGAACAACCGGCCTGACCTTACGCCTTTATACAAAGCAAGTGAGACTGTGGGCAAAGTGCTGAAGAAAGGAGATATTGTCGTTTATGAATCCACCGTATACCCTGGCGTAACAGAAGATGAATGTGTGCCAGTACTGGAAAAAATATCCGGTATGAAATTCAATGTCGATTTTTTCTGTGGCTATTCACCGGAGCGTATCAATCCGGGTGACAAACTGCATACGGTCTCTAAGATCAAGAAGATCACATCAGGTTCCACACCGGCTATTGCTGATAGGGTAGACGAGTTGTACAGGTCTATTATTACGGCAGGCACGCACAAGGCGCCAAGTATCAAGGTTGCTGAAGCTGCAAAAGTGATCGAGAATTCTCAGCGCGATATTAATATCGCCTTTGTCAATGAACTCGCTAAAATATTTAACCTCTTGGGCATCGACACTCACGAGGTGCTGGCTGCATGTGCGACGAAATGGAATTTCCTTCCCTTTAAGCCGGGGCTCGTAGGTGGCCATTGCATTGGCGTAGACCCATATTACCTCGCACAAAAGGCACAGGAAGTAGGCTATCATCCCGAGATTATACTGGCAGGCCGTCGATTGAATGACGGTATGGGCCAGTACATTGCCAATGAGATCGTGAAGCTGATGATAAAGAATGATGTGCCGGTAAAAGGAGCCAATGTATTATTGCTTGGTATCACATTCAAAGAAAACTGTACCGATGTCAGGAACACAAGAGTAATGGATATAATCAGGGAACTGACCTCCTATGGTATATCACTCACCATATACGATCCATGGGCCAAGGCCGAAGATGTAGCACATGAATATGGTATTGACATAGTTACTGCACTTCCTCAGGACACATTGTTCGACTCACTGGTACTGGCGGTAGCACATAACCAATTTATGGGCCTTGACTGGAAGAAACGGCTGAAACCCGGAGGGATAATATATGATGTAAAAGGCTGCCTGGATAAAGCAATGGTTGATGGCAGGTTGTAATATTTAGCTGCTGAAATATGTGGCCCGTTAATGGATTGTAAATACTTTTAGACTCTTTAATAACAATCCGGTAACGTAATTGCCCGATAAAATGGCGTGAAAAAACCATTTTGAGTGGGCTGGATATGGCTGAAAACCTTGCTTTTAGGCCTTTTTGACGACTGTTTTTATTTTATGTTATTTTAAGCTATTTTTGGTGAAATTTTCAGAGATGCACAAGCCGGGTTGGCAAAACATTTACAGGTTTAGCTTATTGTTTTTATTTGCTATGTATTCCGTAATGGTATCGTGTGTTTCAGTAAAAAAAGCTAAATACTTCAGCGATCTTCCGGACACCATGTCATCGCCCATTATTATTGACCCTACGTCCACGTACGTCGATCCGAAAATAGAAAGCAACGATAACCTGTCAATTACCGTGCAAACCGTAACTCAAAATGCAGGCAACTCGCCCATTTCTTCCAATTCATTAGGCACCTTCAATCCCCTGAGTGGTTACCTCGTTGATAAAAACGGTTATGTAGAGATTTCGGTTATTGGGTTCGTAAAAGTTGGTGGGCTTACAACCTCAGAAGCAAGAGAACTGATAAAGCAGAAAGCAAAAGAGTTCTACAATAATCCGGTGGTAAATGTAAGGATCGCGAATTTTGAGATACAGATGCTGGGCGATGTGAATCGTCCAGGGCCTATCAATGTGCCGAATGAAAAAGTAAGCATATTGGATGCGATCGCCATTTCCGGCGACCTGCCATTATCTGCAAAAAAGGACAACATTTTGTTGATAAGGACTGAAGGGAACGAAAAGAAATTTGTCCGGCTCAATCTCAATTCCAGCGATATATTCAAGTCGCCTTATTTTTATCTGAAGCAACATGATGTTATCTATGTTGAACCCAATAAATTTAAGGTGCAGAACAGTGATGGCACATTCATCAGGAACCTTGGCGTTGTCAGTTCCATTATCTCCCTTGCATCACTTGTATTATTATTCAAAAGCATAAAATAGGATCAAACAGTTAACGTAAATGGAAGGTAATTCAAGCCCGGCGATCACTGATGTAAAACATAAAGCAGAAGAGGGTAGTTCATTTAACTTAAAATGGCTGCTTTCCACTGTTTTGGCTATATGGCCCTGGTTATTGGGCAGTATCATAGTTTCTCTCATCGTTGGCGATCTCTATTTACGGTATTCTACCCCCATCTACAGGTCTTACGCCGAGTTGCTGATCATTGATTCTAAAAAGGGGAGCAGTAATGCAGGTGACGACATCATGCAGATGCTGAAAATTGACAACAACAAGATCAACATAGATAATGAGATTGAGATACTCAAGAGCCGCACTACAATGTGTAAGATCGTAAAGGACCTGCACATAAATATCACCTACTTTGTTGCGGGCAGGTTCAAGACTACAGAGCTCTACAAAACAAAGCCGTTTGAGTTTATAAATGCAGATACAACAGATGATTACTACAGTTGCAAGGTTAATAATATTAGTGACGATAAATATGAGCTTACAGATCAGGATGGCAAAGTAATAAATGCCAGGTGGGGCGATACTATAAAGACTTCTTTAGGGAAAGCAGTTTTGGTAAAAGCTCCGGCGTTTGCCGTTACCAATCTGCAATACACGGTAAATATAAACCCGGTAATGGATGTCGCCAGGTCTTATATGTATGCGGTGGACATAAACTCGCCCACAAAAAGTGCGACCTATATGATATTGTCTATGACAGATAATATCCCGGAACGTTCCGTGGATATCATCAACAAGCTCATGGATGTCTATTCACAAAACAATGTGAACAACAGGAACCGGATATCAGACAGTACCATCTCATTTATCGACGATCGTATCAATAGATTGGGCAAGGAGCTTTTTGATGTGGAAGGAGACATTGAAAAGTTCAAACAGAAGAACAAGATAGCCGATATGGGTGCGCAGTCATCTCAACTGGTAGATCAGAATGCCACCACCGTGGAAAAACTGGGAGAGCTGGAAGTGGAATTGTACACAATAGGCGCGGTCAGTGATTATGTGGCCAAGGCCGATGATAAGTCTATGATATTGCCGGCTTCTATGATGGACAATGCCGGCCTTGCCAGCCTGATGGATAAATTCCGTGAGTTGGAGACAGAGGTAGAGAACAGTATGATCGCGAATACTGCCGACAACCCGGTCACACAGACATTGATCAACCAGAAGAAGAAAGTTAAACAGGATATCATTGCTTCACTTTATTCATCCAAGCGTGAGGCGGAACTCAAAGTAAATAAGATTAAGGATGAGCTGAAGGGTATAAATAGTCTCATTGAGCAGGTGCCATCTATCGAAAAACAATACCTCGATTTTTCGCGCCGCCAGGCAGTGATGCAGGACCTGTATGTATTCCTGCTCAAGAAAAGAGAAGAGACAGCCATTCAGAAATCAGCTACAGTGGCAGATGCAAATGTTATTGATCCTGCCATCACTACCGGTGTTGTAGCTCCCAACCATCCGCGTATCCTCATGATGTCGCTGATGATTGGTTTACTGGTGCCGTTTGGTATCATCATCCTGCGCAGAGGGTTGAATATTAAGATCATCAGTAAGAGCGATATTGCGAAACTCACCAAGATCCCGATCATTGGGGAAATAGGCAACAATTATGATGATGAAGCTGTAGCTATCAAAAAGAACAGCCGTACCATGATAGCAGAGCAGTTCAGGGCGCTGCGTACCAATCTTCAATACCTGCTGATAAATAAGGATGAGAAGGTGATCATGATCACATCGAGCATGAGTGGAGAGGGTAAGTCTTTTATTGCGGTTAACATGTCCATTACACTGGCTATGTCTGGCAAAAAAGTGCTACTCATGGAATTCGATCTGAGAAAACCTAAGGTCTCTAAAATGCTGAGTATCGATAACAGTGTCGGCTTCTCCAGCTTCTCCATCGGCAAGGCTAACCTGGATGACATCATATTCCCTTCAGGTTTAGATCCTAATTTGTACATCATGCCGTCAGGCCCTGTACCGCCCAACCCTTCAGAGCTGATTTTGTTGCAGCGTACGGAAGAGATGTTTAAGATGCTCAGGGAAAAATTTGATTACATCGTGCTCGATACTTCTCCGGTAGGGTTGGTAACAGACGCCCAGTTGCTCTACAGGTATGCCGATACAACATTGTACATAGTAAGACAGGGCTATACTTATAAACAGCAGTTGAACATACCTAATGAGCTGTATGAAAGTGGCAAGATACCTAAGATCAGTTTCATTATTAATGATGTAATTGCCAACAGGGGCTTTGCTTATGGCTATGGCTATGAAGAGGGTTATGGTTATGGCTACGGTTACGGATATGGCTACGGCTATGGTTATGGCTCTTACGGAAATGGCTACTATACAGACGACAAAAGGAAAAAAGGAATTAAAAACTGGTTTAGCTCCGGGAAAAAAGAGAAATAACCTCGCTTGCTGAGATAAGTTACGCTGCCGGTCTCATAAACTAATTATGGCTCACAAAACTAATGATGTTGGCAATTGGGATACCGTAATTACTTCCGGTCGCGGCAACCTTGATTTTAATCTCAAAGAGCTGTGGCAATACCGCGACCTGTTAATGATGTTTGTGAAAAAGGACATCATTACGGTATACAAGCAAACAATCCTGGGACCTGTATGGTTTGTAGTACAGCCGTTGCTTACCTCATTAATGTTCCTGGTTGTATTTAATAGTATTGCCAATATCTCTACAGGCGCCGTCCCTCCCATATTGTTTTACCTCATCGGCACTACTTTATGGAACTATTTCGCTGATACCCTCAATACCACGTCGAAGACATTTACAGACAATGCGTCTATTTTTGGCAAGGTATATTTTCCGCGTATCATACTTCCTATTTCTAAAGTTGTTTCCGGATTTATCAAGTTCCTTATACAGTTTAGCTTGTTCGCAGTCTTGTTACTCTACTATGTGTTTGTTTCCAAATCTATAATGCCCAACTGGTACCTGCTGCTCACGCCGCTGTGGCTATTGGTCATTATTCTCATGAGCCTTGCTTTTGGCATCATCATCACCTCGCTCACCACTAAGTACCGCGACCTTATTTTTCTCGTCGCTTTTGGCGTGCAGTTGGCTATGTATGCCACGCCGGTCATTATTCCATTATCAGAGGTGCATGGCAGGAAGAAGATATTTTTCCTCGTCAATCCGTTAACTTCATTATTCGAAGCCATTAAATATGGACTGTTGGGCAAGGGTGAGTTTGACGCCGGTTGGCTCCTGTATAGCGTAGTGTTTACCATTGTCTTTTTAGTGCTGGGTATATTCATCTTTAACAAAGTAGAGAAGCGGTTCATTGACACCGTATAGTATAAGCTGATGAGTAAGGAAGTAGTGATACGCGCGGAAAACATAAGTAAGCTGTACCATTTGGGCCAGGTAGGCACCGGTACGCTTAGCCACGACCTGAAGAGGTGGTGGGCAAGAACGCGCGGCAAAGAAGATCCTTACCTGAAAGTAGGCGTTGAAAATGACCGGACGAAGAAAAGCGATAGCGAGTATGCATGGGCATTGAAGGACATTAATTTCGATGTGCATGCGGGCGATACACTGGGGATAATAGGAAGGAATGGGGCAGGTAAATCAACGTTGTTAAAAATACTTTCCAGGGTGACTGCCCCTACACAGGGCGCTATAAAAATAAAAGGCAGGATAGCCTCATTACTTGAGGTAGGCACGGGCTTTCATCCCGAGCTCACCGGCAAGGAGAACATATACATGAACGGCGCTATCCTGGGTATGACCCGGAAGGAAATAGACCGCAAGTTCGACGAGATAGTAGACTTCGCAGGTGTGGAGCTGTATATCAATACTCCGGTAAAAAGATATTCATCTGGAATGTATGTGCGGCTTGCATTTGCAGTAGCTGCCCACCTGGAACCGGAGATACTCATTGTGGATGAAGTGCTAGCCGTGGGCGATGCAGAGTTTCAGAAGAAGTGCCTGGGCAAAATGGGCGACGTGGCCAGCCATGGCAGAACCATCATCTTTGTAAGCCACAATATGCAGGCCGTGCAGAGCTTGTGTAAGTCGGCTATATATTTGAAGGCCGGCCAGCTGCAGGCCGCGGGGCAAACAGAGAAAGTAATTAATAATTACCTGAGCAAGGAAATCAAGAACTGCCTGGAACGAAAATGGGAAGAAGCAGAAGCCCCTGGCAATGACCTCATCAAATTACTGAGCGCTGAGTTGCTGCCACAATTCACAGATGTTTCTGAGCAGATAATGGTAACAACACCTATCGAAGTAGCGTTCTCTTTCAGGGTGTACAAGGCCATGCATATCAACCTGAGCTTCTTGCTATACACAGCCTCGGGTACCTGTATCTTCAATGTCGGTACAGAGTCTAAGGAACTGAAGCCGGGAACATATCACAGCGTACTGAAAATACCAGCCAATCTGCTTAACGACGATATTTATACCATCAACCTGCTCTTTGTAAAGGACACAAGCGTTATTATCTTTGGCAAAGAAGACCTGCTGACCTTCGAAGTGTTTGATATAGTGAGAGAGGGCAACTGGTATGGAAAATGGCTGGGTGCCATAAGGCCTGACCTTGATTTTTCGATAACATAATAACAGAGCATAAATAGTAAGCTGTATTTAATAAAGCCACAGAATATGATAAACGTGACCAAACCATTCTTACCCGACATGGAAGAATATTTCGAATACCTTCGGGGTGTTTGGGATAGGTGCTGGCTGACGAATAACGGACCGCTGGTCAATGACCTGGAGCTGAAGCTGAAAGAACACCTGGGCGTTGATCACATGTTGTTCATGTCCAACGGTACTGTGGCATTGCAGATAGCTATCAAGGCGCTGGAGCTGAAAGGAGAGATCATTACTACTCCCTTCTCTTACATCGCCACTACTTCATCCATACTGTGGGAGGGCTGCGAAGCCGTATTCGTAGATATGGACAGGGAGACATTGAATATCAATCCTGCGCTGATAGAAGCGGCCATCACAGAAAAGACTACGGCGATCATGGCTACGCATATATTCGGTAATCCGTGTGATATAGCTGCAATAGACAAGATAGCCAAGAAGCACAATTTGAAAGTGATCTACGATGCGGCGCATTGCTTCGGCAGTAAGTATATGGGCAAGTCGGTGTTCGATTATGGCGACATAAGCACTACCAGCTTTCATGCTACAAAACTGTTTCATACGGTAGAAGGTGGCGCAGTATTTACACGGCAACCGGAACTACTGAAGAAGATGGCCTACCAGAGAAACTTCGGGCATGAAAGCATGGATACGTTTGCATGCGTGGGCATCAACGGAAGGAACTCAGAATTTCATGCGGCCATGGGATTAGTGAATCTCAAAAGCATAAATGAGATACTTGCATCCCGCAAGACCCAGGCTGCATTATACAATGAGTCGCTGAAAGGGCTAAGGGTTACGAGACAGAAGCTGAATGCAAATGCCGAGTGGAACTATAGTTACTACCCCATCATATTTGAAACGGAAGAGCAACTGCTGAAAAGCATTAAGGTGCTAAATGATAATCTCATCTACCCACGGCGCTATTTCTACCCCAGCTTGTCTACACTTGACTTCGTGACGAAGAAAGATACGCCGGTATGCAACGATGTATGCCGCCGCATTGTGTGCCTGCCGATGAACCATTCGTTGAAGCCGGAAGATATACAGTTCATCAGCAGGATATTATTGAGAGTTCAAAATAATTAGTAAGGAAATGGAGCACTTCATCGGCTGGGAAAATTTCTGGAAAGAGTGGCGGAATAAGGATATTGAAACTGAGAACGACCTTTACTTCCAGGTGGGTAAGACGGTGCATAATAAGCCGATTGAGAAAGAGATATTTGACCGTATAAACGAGGGGATTGTACATACACTTGATTTGAGTGAAGAAGATATACTGGTGGAACTATGCTGTGGTAACGGGTTGTGTACTTATGAGTTCCGGGATAAAGTGAAACAAATAATGGCTGTAGACTTTGCCCCGCACCTCATTGAGGCCGCGGTGAAATTCAAATCTGCAACAAACATATCATATACCCTGGGCAGTGTAACTGAGTTTCTTGCCAGCCTGGAAAGTAAGGGCGTTCATCCGGCGAAGTATTTGATGAACGATTCACTCGCTTACTTTAAGCCTGAAGATCTGAAAGAGATACTCACACTTATATCAGGTGTTGCGCGTGGTGCATTTAAGTTCCTGATAAGAGGGGTGCCGAATGACCTGCTCAAGTGGAACTTCTATAATACCGATGAGCGCAAGCAGAGATACCATGAATATGTAGCCAAGGGAGACATAACAAATGACGGGCTGGGCAGGTGGTGGTCTCCGGCGGAGATAGAACAGATATGTCATACATTGGGTCTTGATGTTGTGATCCGTAACCAGGAGCCTCCGGTATCAAATTACCGGATGGATATCCTGATAAGTAAATAATAGCCGCTATGGAACAGTTTGATAACTGGCAGGACTTCTGGGATAAATTTCTTCTGAACCGGTATGGTAAAGAAGAAGTGAAGACAGAAGACGACCTATACCTGCAGGTAGCGCGCACCGTAAACCGGAAGCCGGTAACTAAGGAAGCATTTGACCAGATCATAGACAAGATAGTCGAAGACTCCGCGTTCTCACCAGATGATATACTGGTGGATCTGTGCTGCGGCAACGGACTATTTACCTACGAACTGAAAGACAAAGTAAAGCAGATAATAGGCGTTGACTTTTCACAATCGATCATTGACACTGCCAGGCAGTTCAGGTCGGCGGCGAATATAGAATACCACCTGGGCGGAACTACCGACTTCCTGAAGAACTTCAGAGTGCTATGCCCCGGCATAGTGCCCGGCAAGTTCCTGATGAATGATGCGCTGGCCTACTTCTCTGTAGCCGACTTTGAGAGTATGCTCTCGTCTATACTGGCAATTACGCGTGACTTCAAGTTCCTGATAAGAGGCGTGCCGGACGATGATCTGAAATGGAACTACTACAACACAGAAGAGCGCAAAGCATTCTACAAAAACCTGCAAGCCAAAGGAGACCTTACCAATGACGGGCTGGGTACCTGGTGGCTGCCGGCAGATATTGAAGCGGTATGCGATAAGCTGCAACTGCAATGCGTGATCACTCCGCAACAAATGCCGGTTTCTGACTACAGAATGGATATCCTCATCAGTAATAAACCGCGACCATAAACGGCACTATGAAAGCAGGTATCATGCAGCCTTACTTCTTTCCCTACCTGGGTTACTTTCAACTGATACACGCAGTGGACAGGTTCATACTGTTTGATGATGTGCAATACATACGTCACGGCTGGATAAACAGGAACCGGATACTGAAGCCGGCAGAAGGCAACCAATACATAGTGTTGCCGATAGCGGAACACAACAGGGACACGAAGATCAAAGACATTGTGGCCAAGGATGGTAATGACTGGAAAGACAAGATCATCAGGCAGACGGAACACTATAAGAAAAGAGCACCACACTATGCTGCGGTACAAGACCTGCTGCAGCGATGCTTTGACCTTACGGATACCAATGTCACCCGGCTTAACGGCTATTATCTGAAACTGGTATGTGACTACATAGGCATTGATTTTAAGATTGAAATATCATCTGAGATGAACTATGACTATACCGGCGTAAACGACGCTGGTGAATGGGCGTTGCGGATATCTGAGCAGATAGGGGCAACCACATACATCAACCCACCGGGTGGCGTAGACCTGTTTGACCCGGCCAAGTTCAGAAACAGTAATATAGAATTGCAGTTCATTCACCCACAGCTAACACCATACAGTCAAAAAAGAGATACTTTTGAAGCGGGCATGTCTATCATTGACGTATTGATGTTTAACGCACCGGATATTGTACAAGCAATGCTAAAGGACTACACACTGTCATGAAACCAATAGGCGGGTACTTTGAGTTAGCGCTGAACCGGGGTAGCAACAGCTACCACGAGACGCCCTACCAGCTAAAGAGCGGGAGGGCAGCGCTGCACTGTATACTTAATACCGTAAAGCCAACACTGGTATACATACCCTACTACACCTGCGATGCACTGCTGGAACCATTTACAGCTGCCAACGTGACCTATGCATTCTACGCAATAGACGAACGACTGGAGCCGCAATCATTGCCTGACTTGAAAGACGGCGAATACTTCCTGTACGTCAACTACTTTGACCTGAAAAGAGAGACCGTGCAGGTGCTCTCTGAACGATACAAAGACCGGCTTATAGTGGACTGCACGCAAGCCTTCTATATGAAGGGGAATGGTGTGTCATGGTACTTCAACTCGTGCCGGAAGTTCTTCGGGGTGCCAGATGGCTCTTACCTGTATGCGCCGCAGGACGTAGCAGTGCAACAGCCGCAGCACAGGAACGAGCACTATATGACCGATCACCTGCTGCAAAGGTTTAACGGACATGCCGCAGAAGGGTATGCTACCTTTCTGAAGAATGAGCAACTGGCCGGCAGTGAGGTACTGGCTATGTCGAAGCTGAGTGAATACCTGCTATCAGGAACTGACTATACGGCAACTGCGGCAGCGCGACGCGACAACTTCCGATTTCTTCATGACCAACTAGGTGGCAACAACCTGATGGATGCAGCCCTGCCAACGGACAGTGTGCCGATGTGCTATCCCTGGCTGACAAACAGGAGCATAGATAAAGCCTCACTGTACGGGCAGGAGATATTCATACCCAGCTTCTGGAAAGACACCTTGCTCAGAAATACAAACGGTTATGACCTGGAAAAGATGCTGACCGACAAGCTGTGGCCGCTGCCAGTAGACCATAGGTATACGCTTGCAGACATGGCGCTTATGTGCGACGCGATAGCTAAGCTATAAAGCCACACCCTTCTGTAAAAGGATGCGGCTTTATAAACTATGGCTTCAATAAATACTAAGCTATTTTTTCTACCTGGCTGTAATTGAGCTCTACTGGTGTAGCACGGCCAAATATCTTTACTACCACTTTCAGTTTCTTCTTCTCCTGGTTGATCTCTTCGACCGTACCATTGAAGTCGTTGAATGGGCCGTCTACTATCTTCACTGTTTCGCCGATGATGTATGGCTCTGCATAGCTGATGCCCTGCTCGCTTACCTCATCCATTTTACCGAACATCTTATTCACCTCAGACTTGCGGAGGGCGGTAGGATGTTCCTTACCGAGGAAGTGTATAACACCGGTAACATTCTTGATAGCGTGTATGATGTCGTCGGTGAGCTTGCCTTCATTTGCTTCGAGCAGAATATAACCGGGGAACAAAGTTTTTTCGCGGAGTACTTTCTTGCCGCTAACTACTTTGAACACCTTTTCGATAGGGCAGAGTATCTGTACTACAGAGTTTGTCCAACCGCTTATCTTTACCTCTTTGTCGAGATATTCTTTTACTTTTCTTTCCTTACCGCTGATAACGCGAATTACGTACCACTTGGTTTCCTGGGCCGGTTTAGGGGCTTCCTGGCTTGGTGCAGTTTCGATCGTTTCCATCATTATTTGCCCAGAATTTTATAAATGAAAGTCAGCACATTCTCGCCAACAAAGTCCATACCGAATATAACTGCTGTAACCAACCCGAGGGCGATAAGCACGATAACGGTAGTTTGCTGCAATTCTTCCCAAGTGGGCCAGCTTACTTTATGTAAAAGCTCGTCATAAGCTTCCTGAACATAACTTCCTACTTTACTCATAATACTTTTTTTACGTTAAGCGATCAGACAAGCTGACTGCTCAACCTTTTAATTTAATCAGCACGGGCACGTGGATTCGAACCACGATCGAAGGTTTTGGAGACCTGCATTCTGCCGTTGAACTATGCCCGTATTTGCGCGTACCTCAACTAAAATCAAAAAGTCAAAAAGAAAATCCTTTTGACTTTTCAGACCAGAGGCCCAAAGGTAAAGAATTTTCTGAATTGTTGCGCGTATTTCAGGTATTTATTTCTATGCCGGTATGGGCGCGCATACGGGTTAATATCTCTTTAATAAATACAGTGACCACCTGCAAACCAGCCTGGTAACCGGTATTATTTAGTATTATCATATCTGCCGCTGCTTTGTAGCGCTCCTACTCAAAACCGGGGAGGATATGATTGTTCCAACGGTATTCTACATCAGTGCGGTCAAGGCCGCGCTCTACGGCATCGCGTGCCAGGCGGCGGGTAAGCCGGGCCTCCAAATCGGCATCTATATAGAGTTTGAGGTCGACGAGCTTCTGCATCTCAGACGGGTGCAGGGAAAAAATGCCCTCGACGACAATGAGGGGCGTGGGCGCCATTGTGATGACGGCCGGCGTGACGCCGGGATTATAATAGGTATACTCCTCTTTAAGAATGGGCTGCCCCAACTTCAGATTTCTGACATGGGTAATATATAAGGCGTGGTCGAAAGCGGCAGGAGTATCATAATTCTGCCAGCCATTGGCATCGACCGGTACCTTATCTTTTGGCAGATAATAGTTGTCTTCGCAGAGGACTGTCATTTCGTCATCAGAGAACTGGGCTTTGAGATCGCGGGCGAATGACGATTTGCCGGAGCCGCTGCCGCCAGTAATACCAATGATAAAAGGAAAAGGCCTCTCCCCGGCCCTCTCCAAGGGAGAGGGAGTAGAAGCGGACAAGTCATTTAGCTCTTTATTGCTCATGTTGCTGTTGATAGTCAATTAGTTGTCCTCTCCCGGCCTCTCCAAAGGAGAGGTGTAGTGTTACTTCATCCGAGGTGTAAAATTGCGGGTTTTCTTCGGGTTGTTGCGGTATCAGAAATTTGCCGGACCGAAAGTAGAAACTTTTTTGTACACTTTTTTTTCGGGACGGTAACTGCGTTTATTGCTCACATTTATATTGACAATCAATGAGTTAATGAAAATAAAAGCAGTTTTTGACCTAAAAAACTGAACAAAAAGTGTACATTTTCTTGACACTGCCTCTTGGCGCGGGAATTTTTTATTCATTCCAAATCATTGCCTGATGCTACTGCCAAAGTTGACCGGCACTAATATGCTGCAAAAAGCGTACCAAACTATGTGAAAAAGAATGGACGACTTGTATATTTTTTAAGAATATAAAATAGAAGTTGAACCAGTATACGCTTTTTTCTGTAATTTGTCTTCCCGTGCGATTCCTAGTTACTCTTAGCACAAAAAGAAGTGTACAAGTTATGATGTCTTATATAAAACATATACTGTTGCTGTGCACGTACCTTCTTGCAGGATATACCGGATATACCAATGTGATTGACTCGCTTTCAACAAAAGCAGACGTTCAAAAATTTCTAGTTGCCAACCTTAGCAAGAATGGAATAATTTATCCAGATAGATGTGAGCCGATCACCTGGGCTGAAAAGGAAAAAATTTATTATTCGCAGCATCCTCCACGTTTCGATACAGTCTTTATGTATCATGACCCAACTACCGGCATGACGGAGACAAGAGTAGTTGCACATGATACTGAAGCCCACACCTTAGATTCTGAGACATATGATTATTCCTTTGCTGAAGTAGCTGAGGCAATGGATACTTGCTGGCACATTTACAAAGAGGATATTGATGGCAATGGACGTACAGACATAGTAATAGATGCGGGGATCGTTCTTATTGTAATGGACATGGGCGATCATTTTGAAGGGCACGTATTTGGCGGTATGCCCTCCTGGTATTTTCGTACCTGGAATTCATATAGCTTCAAGAATTTCACTTTGCTGCCAGACGGTACCTGTGCATTATTGCTGCGGCATGACCACAATCGATGTGAGTCAGTGCACCACACAAATTTAAACAAGAATGTAACCTACGTTACCACCAAATTTGACGATAATACCGAAAATACGTTTCCCGCAAAAATCGACACGCTTTACAAAATAACCAGCGGTTATGATACAGTCAGACAAAGAATAGACTACTCCGATTCATTCAGGCTTAACGTGTACCCATTTGCAGATACCGTGGACATGCGGCTATATAACATGACGGACACGATTGTTTATAAATTCGGTGGTTTTACCGATTACAAACCGGGCTTTAGGCCAGGGGCAATCTCGAAAATTGACTATTGTTACATGTTGCAGGTCCATGCTATCAGCACCATGGATGCGGGGTTTTCCTGTTTCGAAGTAAATAAGAATGGCAGATGTTTTTTGAAATATCCTGACTACAGTCAATGCTTGGGCGCGGTGCTTGACAGCGGAAGGTTACAAAATCTATGGAATTTTGTTTCCTACATAGATATAAAGTCAGCAAAGGATTTTTATCCGTGTGAACATCAATTCGGGGGCGTGGGTGGTGTATTTACCGTCTATTTCGATGACGGTACTGTTAAAAAAATACAGGTATGGTCATATCGCCTACCAAGGGCTTTAGGCTATTTAAGCAAGTCACTTTCTGAGATAAGTTACACTTTGAAGTGGCAGCCCTGCGATAAACCACAGGATTTTGAATGTTCATACAAATTCTCAGCTTATTCAAGTTTTGATCAGGCCGAACAGGACCGTAATATGTATGAGTGTAAGTGTAACTACTGAAGGGTTAATTTCATAGATGATAAAAGTACGGTTAACACATGCGTTGAAAACGCTGTACCGTAACATCCTCGTCGCA
>Ga0206949_1140_pt1 | contig 26726 bp, 23 predicted proteins | sample Alteio_BWOrgHeat_40_FD_153240 | JGI IMG/M metagenome (GOLD analysis project Ga0206949, IMG submission 153240) | Enriched cells from forest soil in Barre Woods Harvard Forest LTER site, Petersham, Massachusetts, United States -... | ecosystem: Environmental > Terrestrial > Soil > Temperate forest >...
GTACATTACCCGCTTAAATCGGGCCGCAGATAATTATAATCAGTTGGTAATAAAAAGGTTATACAATTTAACCAGCGTACGCCGGCACCATCCGGCTGAATGAGTTTGCAGCGGACAGTTTGCACCACTGCAAACTGTCCGCTGCAAACTGCAAATTAGGTTGGATGCATGAGTTGGCGAAGGTTGGTTTTTCTCAAATTCATGCGCGTGTCGCGGTCGGCTAGGACGCGGCAGCACTCATGCCCCGCTGTCAGGTAGCCCGTTTTTTGTCGGTCGGCTGCTTTTCTGGATACAGCAATAAATCATTAACTTTAGATTATGTGCAAAAGGCATAGTTTGCCACCTGTCAGCGGGGCACGCGCAGGGAAATCGCTTTTAAAGAGGAGGCTCCGCTGGAGCCCTAAGAAAAACCGACTTTCCTATAAACAGGCTGCTCCTCTGGAGCTATAAAGTAATATCGTTGGTCGACTCCAGAGGAGTCGCCTGTTTATAGGATAAAAAAACTAATTTAGGCTCCAGCGGAGCCTCCTCTTGTTGAGAAGATTTTAAAAGCGATTTCGCCAGGGTTAATCGACGTGATTTTTGTTGACCCGATAATGCCATGACCTGCACAGTTTGTGACCTGTCAGCGGGGCACGAGTCGCCTTTGCGCACTCGTCGACCCGTCAGACGCGCCTGAATTGCGAGAGCAAGGAAACATGATCAGGAATACAATTGATGGCACAACATTTTATGCATTTAAAGTTTCAACTTGGCAATGGTCACCATGAAAAAGAAAATCTTTTTGGTTACGATATTATTTCTTAGGATAATCTGTCTTGTATCAGGACAAACAGTGAGTTTCAAGTCATTTGAAGGAGCAAATGAATCGGTTTGTGTTTTACCTAATTATGCGAAAAATGACTTATCTATTTCGCATTTAAAAGATACATTACATATAAAAGGTCTTACAGCTGTCAATTCAATAGATATCTTAAGTAAATGTCTTTTGATGATAGACTATAGCGTTCGAGGTGGCTCAGGTATTCGTTTACGCCGAACAATAATATTAGGTATTGGGCATGGGGTGCTTTTTCAGCTATTACATATTACATCATTGTTTGATGAAGAATATATAGATTTTAGCAAAAAACCTCCTTCAACTGATACGCCTGATGAAAGTAGCCATTATGCGATAAACTTAAATTTGATCGAGGGCAAAAATCAGAACTATGAATTGAAAGTTAAAATTCATGACGAAAAAAAGTCAAAGCATACCCCTGAAGCTAATTACAAATATAATAGTGAAGTGACACTGAGTTTTGACACAAACAAGCATATCTTTTATAGTACATCTCAGGATATATCCAAATACTTTACAGTTTTCAACCCCCAAACTCAAAAAGATAGCAAGCAATATATTATGGGAACGTTTCCTGTAGTTAAACTTGGCAAACGCGAATATTATTATATAAATGACGGGTGGTACGAGAAAGGCGGTAATGACAATCTATTGAAATATGCTTACAGGTAGGATATTTAAAACAGTCCGATGCCTTACAATCAAACAACCCCTGCTGTGCGTAGTCTGTTCAGAAAGCTGTTCGTAGATTTTATCTACGAATCGGCTATGCCTGTAGTCTATGACTACAGTAACGAAATGTAAGAAAAAAGACAATGCCTGCCCGCCAGATGGCGAGCGGGCATTGTTATTTAAAGGCAAATGTTGAGTATATTACGGCGCATCGCATTAGGGGGCGTCGCGCCTGCCTGTCGGCAGACAGGGATACCGGTCAATAAATTATGGCTATGAAAGCATATAAATATTTTTTACTCCTCATTGCAGTATTGTTGCTAAGCACGGTTGCTAAAGCACAAGATTCGACACATGTAACCAAGTTTAATCAAACAGACATCGGCATTCCTATAACAAAGACGGAGTTTGACGAAAAGGTATCAAATTATATCAAATTAATGAGTGACTGGACCCGGTTTAAAACCGAAGATTATATTGATATGATAAGAGTTTATAATACCATAGGGGGATCATTGCCCATTAAAAATGATTTTTATAAAATGTACTACACGGTATTTTTGGTTATGTATTACAAGCTTGCTGCCAAAGAATTGGATGCGAAATTAAGTAAGGGCATGGCTATGTTTTCAAGAAAATATAACCTTTGGCTCGACGATGTCCCACTTGGTAATGACAACAGTCGGTTTAAAGTAGATACAGCGAAATGATACTTTTCATTCACGAATGGAGTGGTTTGCTGGAAGTGGTTTTGATGCAGGCTTCCGGGATGAAGCACAACAATTCACGATGGATGAAGTGAATAGCGTTGTTTTTAAAGCCGGGTTGTTCATAATAGAAACGACGTCCGGTGGTAATAACAATGTTGTTTTTATAGCTCACTATGGTTATACGTTTTCAAGTGATGGCCACGTGGATCCTATTCCGCTAACAGGTTATAAGATGCCATAAACAAACATATTCATTACATTTAAAAATTCGATATGAAAAGTTTAGTAATACTATCAACAATATTTATGTTTTTAATGACAGGCGGAGTAACAAATGACTTCATAAGGATTGAATATGAAGGTAATTCCTTTAAGCCAATGCGGATTCTTTGGATAAGCAAAAAGCCTTTGCTCCGCTCTGAACAGATTGTTACGGTTGATACTGATAGTCCGGGATACGACTGTGTTGTGAATGAGGATGAATTCCTTTTTATCGAAAAAGCTATAGACTCAACTACGCATAAATTATTTGAAGAAAAAGATCATAATGGCTTCAAAATCACCATTCATGAAAATGATGCCGACATCTACTATTTTATTACCCGAAAAAATTCGACTTCATTATTTCTTAAAATGAGTGCATATTTGGAACCCAGGGAAGAAAATAAAAAGTTGATTTACGAACTAGATGTTCAAAGGAAGAGCCATGTCTATGACGACTCCGGGAATTTTATTGGTGGATACGAGCAATAGTGTTGCGAAGTGTAGTGACCCCCTATTCAGGCGCGAGGTGTGCCAGCGGTGCGTTTGCGCGGTACGCTGTTCGTTTGCAACTTCGGACGACTATGCCTGTAGTATATGACTACAGTAACTCTTTTGGATACACGCTTACAAATGATGGCAACGTGGTAGCCGCTCCGCTAACAGGTTATAAGATGCCATAAATACCGATATTTACTTAATTTTTAAATTTAACATGAAAAATTTCGTAGTACTGTCAATAATATCCATGTTTTTTATGACAGACGGAGTAACAAATGATTATATACGGATTGAATATATAGGTAATTCTGATAAGCCGATGCGAGTTCTTTGGATAAGTAAAAACCCTTTGCCTCACTCAGAGCAGATTGTTACCGTTGAAGCCGATGACCATGGATACAACTGTGTTGTGCGTAACGATGAATTCCTTTTTATAAAAAAAACTATAGACTCAACTACGCATCAATTATTTGAAGAAAAAGATCATAATGGCTTCAAAATCACCATTCATGAAAATGATGCCGACATCTACTACTTTATTACCCGAAAAAATTCGACTTCATTATTTCTCAAAACGAGTGCTTATTTGAGACAACAAAAAGAAAATAAAAAGTTGATTGACGAACTGTATTATCTGAGGACGAGCCATGTTTATGACGATTCCGGAAATTATATTGGTGGATACAAGCCATAGTGTTCACCAACTGCCCCGCTGAACCGCCCCGTGCTGATCCCAAACCTCGCGCGAGTATGCAGCGTGGGGCTGTGCGGCGGCGTACTCGTGCGCCGCTGACAGGTAATCCGCCGTAACTATTTGGACGTTGTTTGAAAGATGTAATTAAGCACGTATTTTTAGACCACGGGCAACCGCATAGTTTACTACCTGTCAGCGGCGCACGAGTACGCCGCGCTTTTGGCCTTAGCGCTGCATACTCGCGCGTGAATTGAGACTTTCGCTATATTATGCTGATAATGCCTTTGAGTTTTATAAGCGGATTTACAGACACTCACGATAACTACTGGACTGAGATTGAGGCTAACCAGTTTGCTGTTTGGTTTTTTGGTCCAAATTCTGATATTGCTAACGACCCGTCCACTTACCCGACTCAATAAAAGCTATATGAAAAGCTATCGAAACATTAAAATTTACGGATTGACATTAACAATATTGTGTTTGTTGACCGCGTGTGACCACCTGGTTGAAGTTACCGTCATTCAAAATAATACTAGTGATAGTTTATACGCATCTTTTAACTTGGGGAAGTATCTCACGGATAGTATTGTTTATAACAGATCTAAGTATTTGACCCAAATTACTATTGAGCCCCACTCGCTCCGGCCTATTTCATTACTTAATGTTACATTAAAAAAACGGCCTGATTCGTCGAAAATTTATTTGTTCATTTTCGATATAGACTCGTTACGAAAATACCAATCGAAAGCTGATTCAAGAGGAATTTCAAAAAAGTCTTTGTTGAAAAAGGTGATAATTCAACTTAATAAAGTTAAGGAGCCTGTGGATACAATCTACATTAACAAGTAAGGGAAAGAGTGCCCCAATCCAGATGCCCGTAGTTTGCTCTGACAACTGCCCAGATGGGGGGCACTTTGGAACGCCAGTGCATAGAATACCGGGACAGAATGAGTTTAATCAGGGGGGAGAAACAGATTTGGCGGCATTTTATGGAGATGTTGCCGGTGTAACAGACGGAGGATCAGGTGGGGCAGAACCGGCCCCGAGGCCACTACCGGGTTATTCGGGAACAACGACGCAATTGGTGATATGGATGCAAGTTTAAGCATATAACAAAATTGGATCTATTTGATGACAAGAATAATGTATATAATTCTCTGAAAATTAATGACAGCATTGTCAAATTAATTAACGACCCGTGGATTTACAAAAGAGTAAATAACAAATTGAAAAAATGGAAAGCTATTGACTTTGGATGTGAAAATTTACGTCGTTAGCCTGTGGCCGGTGTTATCTTCAATTCAGGCACGTGTCGGGGCCGGCCCGAGGGCGGCAGCACTTATGCCCCGCTGACAGGTAGCCTGTTTTGCCGGTCGGCTGCTTTTCCCGATACTGCAATAAATCATTAACTTTAGATGATGTACAAAAGGCACAGTTTGCCACCTGTCAGCGGGGCATGAGTACGCCGCGCGCTTTTGGCCTTCACGCTGCATAATCGCGCCAGGTTGAGGGCTACTTTGAAAATCATTGCCATCTACAATTGGTTACAATCGCTTAAATAAAACATAATCATTATGAAACTATACACAATCACTATTTTATTTTTATTGTTAAGTTCAATAAATATGAAAGCTCAGCCGAAACATGTTATCAAATTTATTGCTGAAGGTGATGTTTCGGAGCCGATTGGCACAATCATAATCAGTGTCGAAGAGCTTGTTCCACTTATTGACCGGCCTACCGATTCGACTTTTGGTCAAAGCATAAAAACAAATATTGAAACTTTTAATGTTGTAAGAGATTTGATTAAACAAAATAAGTATCGGACTGCTCATCCTACCGCATTAGAGGGAAAGCAATTTTTGAGAATTGAAGATTCGGATGGGTTCGTTTTAACTTTAGTTTTCTCAAAATATCAAGCATTTTTTGATGACTTACGCTCAGCTATTAAGGATAAACATGGCGACCAAGCTGTGATTAATTTGTTCAAATATTATTACTAACCGGTATCGCTAGTGTGCCCCAAATTCAGGCGCGAGATCGGGGCCGGCCAGCCGCGCGTAGTTTGTGCGGAACGCTGTTCGAAGGTTTTTAACTTCGGACGACTATGCAGTCTTTGACTACAGTAGCGAAATGTTAGAACAATGCCTGGTCGAGCGCCGGGCTTTGTTATTTAAGCAAACGCTAAGGTTTTTACGGCGTGTCGCATTAACGATTGCAGCGGATACCGGCCTGTGAATAAGGCCTTTGCGCTGTATGAGCGGAAAGCGTGACCGCCGCTTCTATCAGCGGCGGGGATGCCCAAAAGATATTTTCATAATGCTTGTTTTTATTAATTACCTTAACTTCAAAATAAAACCTGATCAACACTACTAATGCAAACCGGCAACCAACTGATCCTGAAGAATCTGGGTTACGTAAGCAGCGGTCCAGCTGTCCGTAGTTTGTGCGGAACGCTGTTCGAGTTTTTAACTTCGGACGACTATGCTGGTAGTCTTTGACTACAGTAACGAAATGTAAGAAAAAAGACAATGCCTGGCCGCCTGATGGCGGGCGGGCTTTGTTATTTAAAAAGACAAAAGCTAAGATTAATGTACATTTAAGCTATTACCCATTGATACAATTACAGGACAGTTGATTACCTGTCGGCAGGGCATGAGTCGCCTTTGCGCTATAGGCCGTTTCGTCAGCCTTGAATGGATCGTATTTGCCCGCGAAGATAATATTTAAAGTAAATAGCCCGCTTGTTCGTCTTCGTTTATAAATACGACGAATAACGAATGGCGGAAAAATCCAAAAATATTGTAAAAGCAATTACCGGCAATGGCAAAGGACTTTTTAATTTTATAAGAAGAAAAGTTGCTAGCGACGCCGATGCCGAAGATATTTTACAGGATGTTTGGTGCCAGTTTACCAATATTGACGACGCGGAAGAAATTGAACAGCCACGGAGCTGGCTATTTAAAGTAGCGAAAAACAAAATAATTGATAAAAGCAGGAAGAAGACCGAGCAATTTATTGAAGACCTGGTTTACCGCAATGAGGCGGAAGAAGAAGATGTTAATTTTGCAGATATTTTAATACCGGATGACGATGACCCGGAATCTGTTTATTTAAAAGAACTTTTTTGGGAGGAATTATTTTTGGCTTTGGAAGAACTTCCGGAGAAACAAAAGCAGGTTTTTATCTGGAATGAGCTGGAAGATAAAACGCTGCGGCAAATTGCCGATGAAACCGGCGAAAAGCTGAAAACGATTATCTCCCGCAAAGGTTACGCGGTTAAACACCTGCGCTGCCGGTTGCAAACTTTGTATGATGAATTTTTGGGATATTAGCGCAAAGAAAAATTGCCCCGGATGAAACGGAAACCGCTTTATGTGCTTTTTTACATCATTATCCTGTTCCTTTTGAGCGGCGCAGTGCTGTTTTTATGGAACGCCATTTTGCCGCAGCGCACAGATCTTTCCAAAATAAACTATTGGCAGGCGCTGGGTTTATTGGTGTTGGCCCGGATATTGTTCGGCGGATTCCATTTTCCGCTGCCGACCAGCATATGGGGCGGCGATGATCAGCGGCCTCTTATCAAAGATAAACTGATGGATATGAGCGAGCAGGACCGCGCCTCGTTTAAAGAAGAGTGGAAAAAGCGATACGAAAGCAATAAGGAACAATAATCGCCGGATAATTTAAATTTTATTAGAGTAATTTTCTAAGTCAGCCGTCTTAATAAATGACAGGGCACTACAGCCCGGTTAAAAAAGACAAAAAATGTTTAGAAATTACGATTCAGCAAGAGGCGCACAAGGATGCGGCCATGCATACGGAAAACACGGTCACCACAGGGGCGAACACTTTCGCCGGCCAAAATACAACCTGCCTATCAACATAGCAGATAACGAAACAAGTTTTGAGGTTTACGTTTATGCGCTGGGCTATGCAAAGGAAAACATCAAGATTTCAGTCCAGGATGATACCTTGTATATCAGCGGTACCCGCGAGGTGGACGAGGCAAACCTGCCCAACTTCAGCAAACAGGAATATCCGATCAAGTCGTTTGAAAGGATGCTCAACCTAAACGGCCAGGTAGATGTTACGGCGATAACTGCAAAACAGGAAGACGGCATTTTGGTTATAACGCTGCCGAAAAATGCAGAGGCTCAAAAGCCTTCACAGGAAATCCCTGTAAACTAAAGCATATTCATAATAAACAGGCTTTCCATAGTGGAGTGCCTGCTTATTTTATAATGTGCCCCTTATTCAGGCGTGTGTCGGGGCCTGCCAGAGCGCGGCCGCACTGCCCCGCTGACAGGTAGTCACCACAACAGTTTTGCTTTGTGGATTTAAGAACCGTATTTTTAAACCGCGGTGAGCACTAAATATGAATTTGACGACCCGGACCAGCTTTACTTTGTAAGGTTTGCTATTGTAAACTGGATTGATCTTTTTACCCGTAACGAGTACACGTTGACACAATTATTGGAACAGCTGATTACCTGTCAGCGGGGCACGAGTGTGCAGCCGAACAAGCGTGTGCTGCCTCGCGCCTGAATTGGGGGATTGGTTTTGCAATGCTTTTAAAGACCCAATACCAATTATTACAACTTTAATAATAGTAATAATGGAAGCAGTACAGGAACATCTACAAAAAAAAATCCTTAATTCGATTAGGATATTTTTTTTGATTTTTTTATTCAGTTCATGCTTAAGTAATAACCAACATGTTAAGTGGTTTCAAGATTACGATCTTTACGGTCGAAAAGGTATTAACGAATTAAAGGGATTAACCGATAATACGGTAAATAGAAAACGAGCTCTTAAATTGACTTTCGACAAAAGCGAGTTAAAGAAAATTGATGTTTTAAATTTATTAGATAGCAACCCCCGGATTAGTTTAATTTTGACACAGAATGATTCTATTTCCGTTTATCAAACGAAGATGCGGTTTGACAGTGATGTACCGAGTGTTGCTTATTTTTGTTTCACAAAAAGTAAGGCAACGACATACGTATTTCTCTCGGACGAATTGATTAACGATCCTGGCACATGTTATGTCACAGTTACGACGCGAGATACGTCTTTTGGTGGGTTAAGGGTAATTGACCAAAAAGACACAGCAAATTTATTGGGCAAACTCTTAAGTGGCAAACAATTATCCCCCCAAAGACATTTATTCACCTTTAACTTCAAAAATAGAATAGGTGCAAATTTTACGTTGTTAAGGTGGATGCATTTAGATACTATGAAACAAAATACGCCTTTTCTTTTGAAATAGCTAAAACTTGGTGTTGCTAAAAAGGAGTTGGTGGAAACATAAGTAATTGATGATCAGAATACAATTTCAATACATAAGGCAAAAAATTAAGCGGGTGGTATTCAAGTACCTCCCGCTTAATTTTTTGTACCTTTCAGACAACCTGCTGTGCGTAGTTTGCGCGGAACGCTGTCCGAATGTCTCTGACGACTATAAAAGCTAAGGATATTACGGCGCGCTGCGTGAGGGGGCGTCTCGGAGACCGGCCAATGTGTGTAAGGCAGGCGTATTAGCAGAGCACCCGACCCGGCTTCTACCAGCCGGGCACGCCCAAATTTAAGTCCAAAATCTTTAGTTTAAAGTCAAAAGTCAGGACTTGTCTCAAAATTCAAAATGCCAATCATCGCTGACCTAATCAGCAATCGCTTTTAAAACTAAATGCGACATATCCCATAGTCGACGGGTTTGAAACCTGGAGTGTTCGAAAAATAATTGCAGCTACCCTCTTTTTTGCTTGCAAAAGAGAGGGTGAACGAGCAAAGCGATGTTCGGGTGAGTCAACCCGGCGGACATTACCGTCAATGCATTTGCGCAAATGTCCGCCGGGTTGACTCACCCTGCCACTCCGCCTAAAGGTGGATCGGCATCCCTCTCTACCAAGCGGTAAAGAGGGAACAGGAATGTTTCGAACACTCAAGGTTTCAAACCCATCGCTGTGCGGTAATTTCGTTCGCCATTTTTTAAAAGCGATTGCTGACCTAATTACTATTTAAGTCAGTTGGTAAATTTTACAATCGCATGGTTTTGGAATTATGGAAATAATCATAATTTCGTGTAACAAAAAAATTGCATCGAAAGGTAAATCCCTAATTAACCCATACCGCATGGCAAAAAAGGTACTTTTTATAGTTGGTTCGATGAATCAAACATGGCAGATGCATGCAATATCAAAGAATTTGCCGGAGTATGATTGCTGGTTCAGCCAGTTTTTTACCGACCAAAAATGGGCAAATGCGCTCATGAAATACACACCGATATTTAAAGGCACGATATTTTCGGGGCAGTTTAAAGCGAATTCCGAAAAATATTTACGGGCAAATGGGTTGCAAATAGACTACCGGGCTCAAAAAAACAAATACGATCTGATCGTTTATTGCTCGGACCTCCATGTTCCTAAGCGAATGCAGCAAATTAAAATGATTTGGGTGCAGGAAGGTATGACCGATAAGCTAACGCTGTGGAGCAAAGTAATAAAGGCCCTTGGCGTATCCGGCGGCCTTAGCGGTAATACGTCATTAAACGGGTCGTCAAATATTTGTGATATTTATTGCGCCGGTTCTGAAGGATATAAAGAGCAGTTTGTGCGGCTTGGAACAGACCGGGAGAAGATAGTGGTTACCGGCATACCCAACTATGACGATATCGAGCAGTACCTGGAAAATGATTTTCCGTACAAAGACTATGTAATGGTGGCGACAACGGATATGCGCGAAACATTCCGGGCTGAGAACAGGCCGGCATTTATCAGGCATGCGGTTAAAATAGCAAACGGACGGCAGTTGCTTTTTAAATTGCATCCAAATGAAAAATTTAAGCGTGCCGAGCGCGAGATAAAGAAGCACGCGCCCGAAGGAACAATGATTTACCAAAAAGGCAATACCAACCATATGATTGCCAATTGCTGCGAACTGATTACCCAATACTCAACGGTGGTGTACGTTGGCCTGGCGCTTGGTAAAAAAGTCCATTCCTATTTCGACCTGGAAGAGCTGAAGCGATTGGCGCCGGTTCAAAACGGCGGAACTTCCGCTATAAAAATTGCCGGAATATGCCGGGACGTTTTAGGCCCGGTGAAAAAGATAGAAGAGACAGCAGAACGCTACGAACTCGAACAGAGCGCTTAGTGGTAAGTCACAAGTCTTTAGTCGTAAGGCTAAAGTTAAATTTTATTCATTTTTGGCTTTGAACTCAGGACTTTTGACTAAACGTCAATTTAAGAATAACACTACGCGGGGCATTGCTTTACTGGCGATCTGCAACGTTGCCGTCATCATCCATTTTAAGGAATGGATTATAGGCAATTTCCCAAAGATTGCCTTCCGGGTCGGCAATATAGCCGCTGTATCCGCCCCATGATGCCTTTTGGGGCGCCTTCATGATCGGAACGCCCTTGCTTTTTAACATTTTGAAAGCCTCATTAACTTCGTTTTCAGTGCGGTAATTAATCGCGAGTGTAAATTTTTTGAAGCCGGATCCATCCGCTGCGACGCCGGCATCTTTCGCCAGTTCATCAGCCGGGTACAGCGCCAGGATAAAACCATTCAGCTTAAAAAATATGATGCCGTCAGTTTTGATGGGGGTCCACCCGAATTTTTCGATGTAAAACTGTTTTAGGGCGCTTGTATCCTTTGCGCCAAGCGTGATAAAAGTTAATCGCTGTTCCATAGTTTGAGTTGATTTTGGGGTTGACTGGCTCAGTGCCCTCGCAGTTGTGAAACTCAAAGCCAGAAAATAGAGGCAGAAGACTTTGAATTTGTTATTTGTTGACATGATTTTTGATTTAACAAGACAAACTTACCCTGTTTCAGTAGTCTGCACTTTGGAAAAATGCGACAAAATTACAATTGTGCCGGGGCGCTGCCAGTGTAGCGTCTTATGTCATTGCTGAGGTGAGAATGATCGTAATAGCCACATTCGAAGGCGATCTGCAGCAGGCTTTTTTGGCCGGTATTGTTGCGTATTTCGCGGAAGGTGGTTTGGTAACGTACCAGGTTGATAAACTCCTTGGGGCTGATGCCCATCTGCCGGTTAAACGCACGCTCCAATTGCCGTGTGGTGGTAAAATACTTTTCGGCCAGCGCTTTAACGCTGAGCTGCCCCCTTGCTTCCTGTATGCCTGAAATGATGGGCAGAATAGATCGTTTGGGTTTTGACAATTTTTTTAGAAAGAAATGATCAAGGTATTCAACAGCATAATTTGCAGCGCTATTGATATCCGGTGCGAATTTTTTATCCAATGCAACAGTTGTGTCCGTCAGTCTTTCCAGCGAAGGGTAGTCATAAAATACGGTAAAGGCGGCCGGTTTAAAGCGAATACCCAGCAGGCGGGTTTCCGGCGTCATCAGCGTTTCCTTAAACTTTGTCATGGTACCAATGAGGTACGCCTGCCCGCTATTTAACAGGAAAGTGTTGTTTTCAGAAAGACAATCCGGACCGATATTGAAGATAATGTCGATACAGCCGTCCGGTAATATTTTCTCAGTTTGCATGCCTCCACTGTCGCCGGCAGCCGTCCAGTAAGCGTCGATATAAGGCGCGAGGGCAGGGTGGGGGGCAAATTCAGTGTATTGCATGCGGCTTTTTGATATAAAATTAGCTGTTTATGCCATGAAATACAACCGGACGGGCGTTAAATAAAAACGCCCGGGAAAACCAGGGCGCCTTTGATTGTATATATTGGTTTGCTATAATGACCGAATGGCAGGGATGCGGGTTATCCTCGTGCAAACGCCTAACAATCAGCCGGTAATCGGCTACCTGTCAGCAATCGGCTACCTGTCAGTGGGAGACGCGAAGTATCGCGTCTCTACGTTTTTAAAATCAGTGCAATCATAAAAATCACCCAAAATCTGTGATACTAAATGTTAAACCCGGTAATCGGCTCCCTGTCAGTGGGAGACGCGAAGTATCGCGTCTCTACGTTATGATCAGTGAAATCATAAAAATCACTCAAAAATCTGTGATACTAATCGTTAAACCCGGTATCGCTCAGCTTGATATAGTCATCCAGCGTGTGCAGCTCCATACCCTTGTTGCGCGCTTTTTTGATAAAGGCAGCGCTTACACCATGATCAGCAAGTTGCTCGGCTTTGTCGAGGCTTAAATCCTTAAAACCAAGGGCCTGGATCTCGCGGATAAAGTCCGCGCTTACGCCATGGTCAACCAGGTTTTCGGCGCGCTCAAGCGTGATGTTTTTGTATCCCATGCTTTGCAGGCTGCTGATAAAATTTCCGCTTACGCCATGGTCTATTAACTCTTCAGCCCTGTCTACTGTCACGTTGGTATAGCCCATTTTATGCAACTCTTCAATATAATTCGCGCTTACGCCATGGTCAACCAACTCTTCCGCTTTTTCGAGCGTTAGGTTTGGGTACCCTATCTTTTTGATCTCAGCAATGTAACGTGCGCTCACCCCGTGGTCGCATAGCTCCAATGCCCTGTCCAGCGAAAAACCTTTGTAACCGGCCTGGTGCAGTTCAGCAATGTACCTCGCGCTTACACCGTGCTCGCTCAGCTCAACAATTTTACTTAAGCTTTGATGGCCGTAACCTTCCGCTTTAAACAGGTTAAAATAATCTTCCATCGCCTTCCGGTTCATGTCCTGTTCGGCCAGGTCCTTAAACTGTTCGTTGTTTATGGTGGCATAAGCGTTGGCTTTCATAAAATCAAAATAAGCTTTGCTGATATCGGTGGTGAATACGCTAAACATCAATTCTTGGTCTAACCCGGTATAGCCTTTTTGCTCCAGCCAGCTTTTATAGGCCGTATTCTCGTCGAAATGATAAGTGCCGTGTCCCCAATGGTCCTGGAAAACGCCTTTTAAAGTCATCTTGCCGGCATCGCGGGTCAGGCTAAATTCGCCGACTTTTTCCATTGGCAGCGTGCCGAAATCCGCAACATTGAAGTTTCTGCCATCAGTCCAGTCATTCCCGTAGAACTGAATGTTGATTTCGCCATCCTTTATCACGGCATCCCAGGTGCCGGGCTGGCTATTGCCCCAGCCGGAATGCGTGTTTCCGCTTAAATCCCTATCCCTTACCTTCACAGCGATCTTTGTTTTTTGCTGCGAAAACGTGTTGCTGAAGAAAAGTGCCAGTATAAAAACTGGAACGAGGGTTCTTGATAATATTCTTCTTGTCATAACGGTATTATTTTAAATTAATCCGGACGCGATGCATCGCGTTTCTACATGGGTTTTTAAAATCAGTGAAATCATAAAAATCACTCAAAATCTGTGATACTAATTGTTAAACCCGGTAATCGGCTCCCTGTCAGCGGGAGACGCGAAGTATCGCGTCTCTACGTTTTTAAAATCAGCAATCGGCTACCTGTCAGTGGGAGACGCGAAGTATCGCGTCTCTACGTTTTTAAAATCAGTGCAATCATAAAAATCACTCAAAAATCTGTGATACTATTGGCTAAACCCAGTATCCCTGATCTTAATAAAATCATCCAGCGTAGTTACTTTAACCCCTTTATCGCGCATTTTTTTGATAAAGGCGGCGCTTACGCCGTGATCGCGCAATTCTTCGGCTTTCTCCAGGCTAAGGTCTTTAAAGCCCAAATCACTTATCTCTCGTATAAATTCGGCACTTACGCCGTGATCACGAAGATTTTCGGCTCTGTCGAGGGTAATGTCTTTGTAACCCATCTTTTGCATGCTGCTGATAAAATCGGCGCTTACGCCATGGTCGCGAAGACCCTCGGCACGGTCTACGGTAACATCGGTATAGCCCATTTTATGCAGGCTTTCAATATAGTTTGCGCTTACGCCGTGGTCGCGCAGCTCTTCAGCCTTTTCAAGTGTTAAATTGGGGTAGCCCAGTTTTTTTATCTCGGTAATGTATTCGGCGGTTACGCCATGATCGCGCAGCTCCAGCGCCCTGTCAAGCGAAAAGCCTTTATAGCCTGCCTGGTGCAGGCTGGATATGTATTTAGCGCCCACACCATGCTCTCTCAACTCCACAATCTTATCCAAACTTTGATGACCGTAACTTTCCGTTTTAAAAAGATTAAAATAATCCTCCATTACTTTCCGGTTCATGTCCTGCTCGGCCAGGTCTTTAAACTGGCTGTTGCTGATCGGGGCATAGCCATTCTCCTTCATAAAGTCAAAGTATGCTTTGTTAATGTCAGTTGTGAATACGCTGAACATCAGTTCATAATCCAAATCGGTATAACCTTTTTGAGCCAGGTAGGTTTTGAACCCGGCATTTTCATCAAACTGGAAAGTGCCGTGCCCCCAGTGATTTTGAAAAACGCCTTTAAAACTAATTTTCCCTGCTTCCCGGGTCAAACTAAACTCCCCGATTTTATCTATCGGCAGCGTACCGAAGTCAGAAACATTAAAATTGCGGCCATTGCTCCAGTGTTTGCCATAAAACTGGATATTGACCTCATCGTCCTTTATAACCGCATCCCAGGTGCCGGGGGCATTGTTGTTCCAACCCGGGCGGTTGTCGTCATCATCCTTTTCTACCGCTTTATCCTTATCTGCCACCTTAACTTTCTGCTGTGCCGCCGCTTTGCCGCAGAAAAGCGTCAGCATAAACACTGCCGACAGGGTTGTTAATACTATTTTTTTCATGATTTGTTGTGTAGATATAATTAAACAGTGTAGAATTTTACCACAAAGAACGCAAAGGGGAAGACACGGAGGCCACAGCGCCTTAATAGTTTGTAATTTTTTCTCTGTGGTTCTCTGTGCCTCCTGCCTGCCGCCAGGCTGGTCTCAGCGTCCGCCAATTTGGCGGATAAATTTTTTTACCAGTTATTTTGACCGAAACCTAAGCCTTTATTTTAGGCTAATCTCTAACCTCAATTAAAAGAATTCTTCAACTCCATATACTTCCTCAAATTATCGGACTTAAAGCCTTTCTGCTGCATTTCAGCAACGTACTCGGGCGTAACACCGGTTGATTTAAGCGCCGGAAGATCGTGCAGGGGAATATCCTTAAAGCCCAGCTTTTTAAAGCCGTTGACATAATCGGGCGTAATGTTCATGGATTTGAGGGGGATAATAGCGTGGGCCTGGATATCGTTGTAGCCCAGGTCGATAAAGCCTTTGATGTAATCCGGCGTAATTTCCAGTGATTTGAAAGCAATGAGGTCGTGCGCAGCAACGTCTTTCATGCCAATGGAAGTAAAGCCTTTAACGTATTCAGGCGTGATTTTTTCCGATTTGAATGCTATAATATCATGGGCCGCTATATCGGTATACCCAATGTCTTTAAAACCTTTAACATATTCGGCAGTAATGTCCATCGATTTAAAAGCGATAACGTCATGCGGCGCAATATCCTTGAACCCGGCAGCCATCAGCCCTTTAACATATTCGGGCGTAATCTTTTCCGATTTAAAGGCAATGATGTTATGAATAGGGATATTGTTGTAACCGACCTCAGCGAATCCTTTTACATAATCTGCTGAAATATCCATCGATTTAAAAGCCACAACGTCATGCAGCGCTACATCTTTATAACCAAACTGGCCGAAGTTTTTTACATAGTCGGCAGTGATCTTCATCGACTTCATCGCAACCAGGTCATGCGGGGCCACATCGTTGTAGCCAATGGCTTTGAACGACTGGATGTAGGCGGCATCTACTTTCATGGCGCACATCGAGATCAGGTTATGCGAGGCAATATCCTTATAGCCGTTTTGCGCCAGCATTTCTACATAGCTTTTTGTTAAATTAACGCTAAACCAGCGGAAAGGGTCGTTCTCGTGAATGTCGGTCACGCCCGAATTTTTGATGTAATCGCCGAGCTCTTTATTTGGGGTGAGCTTATAGGTGCCGAAGCCCATATCATCTTCAAATTTGCCGGTGAATACCAGCGTGCCCGCTTCCCTTTTCAGGCTAAACTCGCCTTTTTCAGTTCGGGGCAGATTAGGAAAATCACTCAGGCTGAAGGTTTCCGTATTCGACCATTGGTGGTAGTCGTCAGTGTCATTTGTTTTACCCCTGAATTCGATCTCCAGCTTGTCGCCTTTAATGGTAGCAAACCATTTGCCTTCCATCATATCCACGTCGGTAATATTTACGTCGACATCAACGTTTACATCCGGGTTTACATCCACATCCGGAATAACAACCGGCGGAACAATAACCGGGTTAACCATGGGGCTTACATTTATAACCGGGTTAACAAATGGATGAACGTTTGCATTTATAGTGCTGGTGACAACCGGGGTAACAACGGCGTTTACATTTGCATTAACGGCTGTTGTTATTACAGGTGTTAATGTTGATGTTATAACCGGAGTTACGATTGATGTTACTATGGGCGTTACCGTTGATGTTACAACGGGTGTTACAACCGGTGTGGGTGTAACCACTACCTGGGCGCTGGCCACAGGCGCGGCCAGCACAAAGCAGGCCAGAGCTATTTTGCCGCCCCTGCATAGTTGATGAAATATTGTCGGTTTCATAATGTTGGAATGTTGTAAAGTTGGAATGTTGTAAAGTTTTTTTGTTATATTGTTGTTTTTCAAGTTGTTGTAGCTGTTTCTTTTGCTTCATAATTGGCGTGACACACCCCTGCCCCCTCTCAAGAGGGGAATCGCACGTGGCCATTAAAAAATTAACTAATCTCTCCCCGATAACTATCGGGGCTCCAGCCTCTAATCACTAATTAGTAAAAGCATTCTTCAGCCGGATGTATTTCTCCAGGTCGTCGGAGTTAAAGCCTTTGCCGCGCATTTCGGTAATGTATTGCGGGGTAATGCCCTGGGCCTTTGCCGATGACAGTTGGTTAATGGTAATGTCTTTAAAGCCTATATCTTTAAATCCTTTTACATAATCCGGGGTGATGCCCATGGCTTTCAATTCATTCAGGTTGTTTACAGAAAGGTCCTTATAACCTATGGCTTCAAACTCTTTTACAAAGTCGGGCGTAATGCCCATCGCTTTTAATTCACTTAAATTGTTGACGGTAAGATTATGATACCCAATGGCATCAAACTCCTTTATAAACTCCGGCGTTACGCCAATGGCTTTCAGGTTTGAAATGCCATTCAGGTTAAGGTCCTTCAAGCCCGCTTCCTGCAGGCTCTTAATATATTCAGGCGTTACGCCTACGGCTTTCATGTTTTGAATGCCGTTTGCCGTAAGGTCCTTAAAGCCCAGTTGCTCCATGCCTTTAACATATTCGGCAGTTACACCCACGGCCTTCATGTTTTGAACGTTGTTTGCGGTAAGGTCCTTAAAGCCTAATTGCTGCATGCTTTTAACATACTCAGGTGTTACGCCTACGGCCCTCATGTTTTCAATACCATTTGCCGACATATCCTTAAAGCCAATCTCCTGCATGCTTTTTACGTATTCAGGGGTTACGCCTACGGCTTTCAAGTTTGAAAGGTGATTTACCGAAAGGTCTTTCACCCCTGCCGCCTGCATGCTTTTGATGTATTCGGGTGTTACACCCACCGCCTTTAGGTTGGTCAGGTTATTTACGGTAAGGTCTTTAAAACCCATCGCTTTGTAGCCTTGCACATAAGCCGGCGTAATGCCTAATGATTTCAACTCGGTCAGGTTATTTACGCTCAAATTGGCATAACCGATATCCTTAAAGCTTTTTATAAAGGTTGATGTAATACCCAGCGCCTTTAACTCTGTTAATTCCTGGTAGGGGATATTTTTGTAACCCACCGACGCGAGTGAATGAACATAATTCGAGTCGATATTCATCGCTTTGTAGCTCGAAATTGTTTCGGGGCTCGGCATGTGATCGTCGCCCTCATCACTGTCGCCCTTTAGCTTGGCCTTTTTTATTCCGGCGATGTATTTACCGTCGATATGCTGGGCCTTAAAGCTGATGAGCTCGTTAAACGAAATATCCTTGTAACCTGCATTATGTATTTCCTGTATGTACTCGCTGGTAACGTGCAGCGCCTTGCCCGATACAAGGTCGTTAACGCTAATATCCTTGTAGCCGTTTTCCTTAAGCGCTTTAATATAAGGTTCATCTACTTTCAGCGCGGCCATCGAGATGAGGTTATCTTTTGAAAGTTCCTTATAACCATTGCGCTGCAGCATACCCAAATATTCTTTTGTTATGTTGATCACAAAAAAAGCAAAGGAGTCACCGTCCTCAATATCCTCAATACCTTGCGACTTCAGATAAGACACAAAATCCTTGTCGGCGGTGAATTTGTAATGGCCATAGCCATCATTGCCTTCAAAACGACCGGTGAACAGAATGCTGCCGGCTTCGCGTTTCAGCGTAAAATCGCCTTTTTTATCTTTTGGCAAGTTTGAAAAGTCGGTCAGGTTAAATTCGGAGCTGCTCGACCAGTTGTGGTCTTCGTCATCGCTTTTAAATTCAATCCTAACCTTGTCACCTTTAATGGTAGCAAACCAGGCGCCTTCGGTTTCATCGTTGCCAAAATGGATTTTGACACCTGCGGTAGCAAGCGGGTTTATTTTTACCACCGGGCTAACTTTAGTCGTTGGTTCCGCGCTTGCTGTGGCCGCGGGGCTGTTCAGCGCACAGGCCAGGGCGCCCAGCAGCGGCGCCAGGAAAAAGTATTTCCACATGGTATGGATGTTTGATCGTTTGGCGTTCATCATTAAAATTCTTTTCTTCAACAGCGATTGATTATAGTTGGTGGTGATGCCCAGCGAAAGATGCGGCGCTGAAACCTTCAGCAGGCTCATCTGGTAGCTTTGACGCTCCACTTCTTTGTGCTCCAGCACGGAGTCATCGGTTAAAAATTCCAGGTTATTTTCAACCTCTTTGCGGTATAGCCAGGCAAAGGGGTTAAACCATTGCAGCACCAGCATCACCTCGGCCATAATAATGTCGAAGCTGTGGCGCTGCGCGATGTGTATCTTTTCGTGCAGTAAAATCTGGCTGTAAGTATCCCAGTCGTATTTTTCGGGGTTGATAAAAATGTTATTGCCGAAGGAGCAGGGCGCTTTATCCCCGCTCAGTTCTACGATGCGAAACTTACCGTCCCTGATAAATGGTTTTGTATAAGCCTGGAACAGCAGAACGACAAACTGCAATAACAGGTTGAGCCCGAATGCGGCAACGCCCATCCAGTAGATATAGAACAGCCATTTCAGCACAATCGGAAATACCGGCGTTGTTGGTTTAATGGGTTGCGAAACAGCAGAAGCAGCGGTTACCGGCGCCACGGTAGGGGATACAACCGGATTCGCCTTTACTATCGGGCTTACTTTTGCCAACGGTGGCGCGGGCGGCCGAACAGGCAGCGCAACATTTTGCTGATCATCAGCTATAGATTGCGAAGCAACAACAGGCTGCTGCACCGTTTCTGCCGTTTTTGGGGCAATTTGCAATGCCCATTGCTGCGGGATGGGGATCAATGGCAATATAAAGGCCAAAGCCAGGCAGCAAACCAGTATAATGCGGTTTAGCCGGTAAAACGTTTCCTTTTGCAGCAGCAGCTTGTAAAACAAAAGGCAAACCGAAATTAGCAATGCGACATGCAAAATATACGGTATCATTTCTGTTGCGATTTAATGAGGTTTACAATTTCGTTTAGTTCCGCTTCGGATATTTTTTGCTCTTTGGCATAAAACATCAGCATATTAGGGTATGAATTATCAAAATACTGGCTCACCATATCACTCATCGCCTGTTCCTGGTACAGCTTTTTTGATATGACCGGGTAATAGCGGAAAACGTTACCAAAAGTTTCGTGCGCCAGGAAGCCTTTATCTTCCAATATTTTTACCATAGTGGCAATGGTATTATAATGCGGCTTGGGGTCGGGCATTTCATTGATGATCTCTTTGATAAAAGCCTGTCCCAGCTGCCATACGGCCTGCATAATTTGTTCTTCTCTTTTCGCCAGTTTTTGCATGATGATATAATTTTTATCAAAGGTTGTACTAATTTATTAGGATTGCAACTAATTGATTAGTATTACTCTATTATTTTTTGTAAGATATTGATTATCAGTAATAAAATTTTTATTGCCCGGGCGTGTTTAGGCAGCGACAGTATAAAGGAGGAATTAGCAAGTGTTCGGAATCGGACACAAGCTATATCAAATACGGACGGATTTTGCTGTTTCGCCATTGCTGGAGTTGCCTTCAGCAAACCGAAAAGCCTTTTGGGTTGGCGTACCGGGGTTCGTTGGTTTGTCAGGAAGAAGCGTGGTGATGCATTGGCGGTGATGCACGGGTGGTAATGTCGCGCGGTGAGGACTCACCCCGGCGTTGCTTCGCTCGCCGACCCTCTCTACCGCAGGGCGGTAAAGAGGGTAGCTGCGGATTGGCGGTTATGCAGTGGTGGTAATGCCGCGCGGCGAGGACTCACCCCGGCGTTGCTTCGCTCGCCGACCCTCTCTACCGCAAGCGGTAAAGAGGGTAGCTGCGGATTGGCGGTTATGCAGTGGTGGTAATGCCGCGCGGCGAGGACTCACGCCGGCGTTGCTTCGCTCGCCGACCCTCTCTACCGCAGGGCGGTAAAGAGGGTAGCTGCGGATTGGCGGCTATGCATTGGCGTTAATGCCGCGCGGTGAGGACTCACCCCGGCGTTGCTTCGCTCGCCGACCCTCTCTACCGCAAGCGGTAAAAGAGGGTAGCTGCGGATTAGCGGTTATGCATTGGTGGTAATGCCGCGCGGCGAGGACTCACCCCGGCATTGCTTCGCTCGCCGACCCTCTCTACCGCAGGGCGGTAAAGAGGGTCGGCGCGGATTAGCGGCTATGCATTGGCGTTAATGCCGCGCGGTGAGGACTCACCCGGGCGTTGCTTCGCTCGCCGACCCTCTCTACCGCAGGGCGGTAAAGAGGGTAGCTGCGGATTGGCGGCAATGCATTGGCGTTAATGCCGCGCGGTGAGGACTCACCCCGGCGTTGCTTCGCTCGCCGACCCTCTCTACCGCAGGGCGGTAAAGAGGGTAGCTGCGGATTGGCGGTTGTACAGTGGTGGTAATGCCGCGCGGCGAGGACTCACCCCGGCGTTGCTTCGCTCGCCGACCCTCTCTACCGCAGGGCGGTAAAGAGGGTAGCTGCGGATTAGCGGTAAGCGGTAAAGAGGGTAACCTCGCGAGTTAGGAGAAGTTTATAAAGTTGTTATATTTATACTTTACAATACTACTTGCAACGCTATGCCTTATATCATTAGTTTTTGTCGCGAATTAAGGCGAAACCAAACCCCTGCAGAAACATTGTTATGGACGCACCTACGCAACAGGAATTTTTCTCGACATAAGTTTCTGAGGCAACATCCTATTTGCGGAGGCTATCGCAACAATGAACCCCTGTATTATATCGCTGATTTTTATTGCGACGCTGCCAAACTGGTGATAGAAGCCGATGGGCCGATTCATCTCTTAAAAAAGGATTATGATCAAAACCGGGACGAAGTAATGCGAGCCATGAATTTAAAGATATTGAGGTTTGAAAATGAAACGATCTTAAATCAAACAAAAGTTGTTTTAGATGAAATCAGGCGGCACTTCTAAAATATCCCATTCAAACCAACCCGCAAAATGGCAATTACCCTCTTTACCGCTTGCGGTAGAGAGGGTCGGCGAGCGAAGCAACGCCGGGGTGAGTTCTCGCCGCGCGACATTACTACCAGTGCATTACCGCTAATTCCTGGTCGGGGTGAGCCCTCGCCGAATGACATTACCACCAATGCACAACCGCCAATCCGCAGCTACCCTCTTTACCGCCCTGCGGTAGAGAGGGTCGACCATCCGCCTAAAGGCGGAGTCGTCGGGGTGAGTTCTCGCCGCGCGACATTACCACCAATGCATTACCACCAATGCATTACCACCAATGCATTACCACCAATGCATTACCACCAATGCATTACCACCAATGCATTACCACCAACGCATTACCACCAATGCATTACCACCAATGTATAACCGCCAATCCGCAGCTACCCTCTTTACCGCTTGCGGTAGAGAGGGTGGACGAGAGTAGCGATGTCCGGGTGAGTCCTCACCGCGGACAGGTAACGAAGCGATTTTAGCCAAATCATGCCTTGCCCCAAACCGTCCGCCACCGAACACCAACTATAACAAATCCGAACGAATTAGGAGTTTGTAAATTCGTCTAATTTATTGTAAATAAACAAGTTACAAAATTGGCATAATCTTAGCAGATGTCTTTGCCAAACACCGCTTGCGTCATGATCAAAAACTATTTACTCATCGCGTTCAGAAACCTTTCAAAAAACAAGGCTTTCTCTTTTATCAACATATTTGGCTTAGCCGTGGGCATGGCTGCCGGGTTGCTCATTATTCAATATGTAAGCTTCGAATTAAGCTTTGACAACTTTCACACCAAAAAGGACAGGGTATTTCGCGTAACACAGGATCGCTACGACCGCGGCAAACTGAGCACCCAATGGGCCGGCGGCGCTTTTGCAGAAGGCAACGCATTTAAAAATAATTTTCCCCAGGTGGAAGATTTTGTCAAAGTCTACGGCGCTGGGTCGGTGCTGGCAATTAATGGTGATAAAAAAATAGTTCTTGAGAAATCCTATTTCGCCAGTCCGTCTTTCTTTAATGTTTTCAGCTATCCCCTCATCAGCGGCGATCCTAAAACCGCTTTAAAAGAGGTTTACTCAGCAGTGATCACCGAAACAGTTGCTAAAAATCTGTTCGGAACAATTGATGCCGTTGGCAAAACATTTAAGTACGACCTGAATGTGATGAAGGTGACCGGCGTAATGAAGGATTACCCGGAAAATACGCATTTCAGAAGTGATCTGCTAATTTCATGGAGTACCCTAATAAAATCTGTCGACCCGAAAAATGATATTGATAATGCCTGGTTAAACGATGGTTGCTTGACATACCTTTTACTAAGGCCCGGCGTTGACCCGAAAGCGCTGGAAGCAAAATTTAAACCTTATGTAGATGGCGTATACAAAAAGATCAACTGGTCGGGCGCCAGCGCGGTTTACCATTTATTGCCATTGGAAAAGATACATCTTTCACCAAATTTAATGGTCGAAGCGGAACCTCACGGCGATGGCAAGTCGGTTTATTTATTGGCCGGGATAGCCATATTTGTGATCATCATCGCCTGGATCAATTATATCAACCTGGCCACGGCCCGCGGTATCGGCAGGGCAAAGGAAGTGGGCGTCCGCAAAACTTTAGGATCTAATAAGGGGCAGCTGCTTTGGCAGTTTATGCTCGAGGCTATGCTGCTTAACGTGCTGGCGGTTATACTGGCTATTGTGCTGATCATCGTTTTCCTCCCGATTTTTTCGGCCATATCAGGGCAGAATATCACCCTTGGACTTTTGTTTACCCCAGTTTTTTGGCTGGCAGTTACCGGGCTGGTTTTGGTGGGCTCATTCTTTTCAGGCTTTTATCCGGCCATTGTCCTGGCAAGCTTCCAACCGGTAGAAGTCTTGAAGGGAAAATTGTCCGCGTCCTCACGCGGTGTCATCCTGCGTAAGATAATGGTGGGTTTTCAATTTGCTGCTTCTATCTTTTTACTCATCTGGTCCCTTGCGGTTTACCGGCAGGTGAGCTTTATGGAAAAACAAAACCTGGGTATTAATATCGAACAAACACTGGTGATTAAACAGCCGCTGGCGCACATCGATTCGTTTTTACGCAGCATGAGCGCTTTTAAAAACGAATGTTTGCGCAACCCCTCTATAAAAAGCCTTACCGTGTCCACTTCCATACCCGGCGAACCGGTTGGCTGGAATGCCGGTGGCATCAAACTAAAAGGGACTGATCAGTCGCAGGGCAAACAATACCGCATTATCGGCGGCGATTATGACTACCTGAAAGCCTACGGCGCAAAGCTGATTGCCGGCCGGGTTTTCTCCAAAGACTTTACTACCGACCCGAATGCAGTTGTATTTAATGAAAAAGCAACCGAAGAAATGGGCTTCGAAAAACCGGAACAAGCTGTAGGCAAACAAATTGATTTTTGGGGACAGGTGTACACCATTATAGGGGTGGTTGAGAATTATCACCAGCAGTCGCTGCATGATGCCTATGACGCGCTTATTTTCCGCTGCATACCCGATGTGCGCGGCAATGTATCCGTAAAAATAAATACCGCAAATTTGCCGCAAACGCTGGCAACTTTAAAAAGCAACTGGAAGACGTTTTTTCCGCAGGACCAGTTTGATTATTTTTTCCTCGATCAGCATTTTAACGAACAATATCACGCCGATAAACAATTCGGGCAGGTATTTGCTGCATTTACCGGCATAGGCATCCTGGTAGCCTGTTTGGGCTTATTCGGCCTGGTTTCGTACACCATCGTACAACGCACCAAGGAGATCGGTATACGCAAAGTGCTGGGCGCTTCTGTCAATACTATACTTCAACTATTGTACAAAGACTTTGCCCAACTGGTGGTCATCGCATTTGCCGTTGCGGCGCCGTTGGGCGGGTGGGCTGTACACCAATGGCTGCAAAGCTATGCATTCAGGATCGACATTAGTTGGGTGTTTTTTGTACTGCCGTTTATAACGGTGACGTTTATTGCCATGGCTACCGTTTCGTACCTTAGCGTAAAAGCGGCGTTGATGAACCCGGTTGTTAGTTTGAAGGTTGAATAGTCATTAGTCATTGGTCATTGGGCATTGGGCATTGGTCGTTCCGCCTTTGTTGGAGTTGTCTCCACAGGTGTTCGGAAGATTTGTTTTGCAGCTAAAATTCCCTCCCTGGGGAGGGGCGTGGTAGACTGTGAAGTGGGGGGAGGGGGTTCGCCGCCCTGTCGGATAGTGTAAAACGGTTGCCTGAACAGTTCGCTAAACCCCACCCTTCCCCCCTCAAGGCGGGAACCGACAAAGGAGCTCATGAATGCCATTAAAAAACAAATTATGGCATTCATAATCGCACGCGCCCACTGCCTTTTAGAACTCTTCCGAACACCCGTGGAGTTGTCTCCAACAAACCGAAATGCCTTTAAACAAGTCCTGGTACGAGTCGTTGGAGGCCGCATCAACACGGGCAAAAAATGGCCGTTTTTTGGTACCAGCCGCAGTATTTCAACAAAATGTACATCAGAACTACCCGCCGGGATGCCCCGAAAGCGCTTGCCGCCGCCGAAAAAGAGTTTAAACAATACAACGGCGAATATCCCTTCGGTTATGCTTTTTTGGATGATATTTTTAATAGCATTTACCAGGGTGAACAGCGCGAAGGAACTTTATTTACTTATTTTGCCGGCATTGCCATATTTATCTCCTGCCTTGGCTTATTGGGACTTGCCGCCTACACAGCACAAGTGCGCACCCGCGAAATAGGGGTACGCAAAGTATTGGGGGCAAGCGTGGGCCGCATCGTCGGCCTGCTGGCGCAGGATTTTATTAAACTGGTGTTTATTGCCATTTTAATTGCAACGCCGGTGGCCTGGTTTGCTATGTACAAATGGCTGCAGGATTATGCCTACCGGATCAGTATCGGCTGGTGGGTGTTCGTGCTGGCTGGGTTAGTCGCGGTTGTTATAGCATTTATCACCATTAGCTTTCAAACCATTAAAGCTGCGCTGATGAACCCGGTTAAGAGCCTTCGATCTGAATGAGCCGCTGCCTCGAAGAGCGTTTGCGCAGTGAACCGGGAAGAGTAATTTTGATGTTAACCCTGATTTTATAATACATTGATTATCAATTATTTAATTTAGGGTTAACATGAAATGTGTTAAGTTGTGTTAACCCTTTTGCGTGATTATGGATGGGCGTTAATGGCATGTTGACGACTTATTATAAGCTTACCTGTTTTTTCTTTCCCTCCAGGTCGGGCAAAAGGCCGGTGATGATGCCGATCAGCGGAAGGAACGCACATACTGAAAATACATAGTTAATGCCCTTTTGATCGGCTAACCAGCCGAGATAGGCCGAGCCTAAGCCACCCATGCCAAATGCCAGTCCAAAAAACAGGCCGGACACCGTGCCCACTTTGCCCGGCAACAGTTCCTGCCCGTAAACCACGATTGCCGAAAATGCCGACGACAGGATGATACCGATAATGACGGCTAAAACGATGGTCCATTGCAGGCTGGCATGGGGCAGCAGTAATGAGAACGGCGCAACGCCCAGTATAG
>Ga0206949_1126_pt1 | contig 26681 bp, 23 predicted proteins | sample Alteio_BWOrgHeat_40_FD_153240 | JGI IMG/M metagenome (GOLD analysis project Ga0206949, IMG submission 153240) | Enriched cells from forest soil in Barre Woods Harvard Forest LTER site, Petersham, Massachusetts, United States -... | ecosystem: Environmental > Terrestrial > Soil > Temperate forest >...
GGCATAATTTCGGTGCAATGAATCTGCCCGAGGATCATCCTGCGCGTGATATGCAGGATACATTTTATATCAATCAGGATCCCGCATGGTTATTACGCACACATACAAGCAGTGTGCAGGCGCGGGTAATGGAAACACAAAAACCACCGATCCGTGTAATCTGTCCGGGCCGCGTTTACCGCAATGAAACCATCAGCGCGCGTGCGCATTGTTTTTTTCACCAGGTAGAAGGATTGTATATAGATGAGAATGTGAGCTTCGCCGATCTCAAACAAACGCTTTATTTTTTTGTACAGGAAATGTTTGGTAATGATGTGAAAGTGCGTTTTCGCCCGAGTTATTTTCCATTCACAGAACCGAGTGCAGAAATGGATATCAGTTGTTTGATCTGTAAAGGCGAGGGTTGCAACATCTGCAAACATACCGGCTGGGTAGAAATTTTAGGAAGCGGCATGGTGCACCCGAATGTGCTGGATAATTTTGGTATCGATTCAAATAAATACACCGGCTTTGCATTTGGTATGGGAATAGAACGCATCACACAATTAAAGTACCAGGTAAACGATCTCCGTTTATACTCACAAAATGATGTGCGTTTTCTGAAACAGTTTACGGGTGTAGTGTAAATGTTTTTTCTTAGCACACTGCCTGTCAACAGGCAATGCGCTAAGAAAATCATGTGTTAAGTAATCCCTTTAGTTTTCATTTATCGTGTAATCTGTGTTTATTCAGTTACCTTACCGCCCTTAGTAATTGTACAAACACTTTTCATGATCGCCATCCTGTTATTTTTTGTGGGACATTGGTTCCTCTCTTTGTTTTTTCATTCCTTTTTTTTACACAGGTTTGCTTCCCATAAAATGTATCATACCAGCAGGAACTGGGAACGTGTATTTTATCTTACCACCTGGTTCGTGCAGGGTTCTTCTTTTCTTGTTCCAAGGGCATATGGTATCATGCACCGCATGCACCATACCTTCAGCGATACTGAAAAGGATCCGCATTCGCCGCTTTTTTTTACAGATGTGTACCAGATGATGCGCAGTACCGTGCTGATCTTCCGCTCTATTTCAACAGGCAAGAACCTGCCCGATGCGCAATTCACCAAAGACTACCTGCCGGTATGGGATAAATTAGACAGGTTCGGGCATCACATGATCACCCGTTTATTTTTTATCACATTCTATATCGGGTTCTATATTTATTTCGCGCCGAGTGCGTGGTGGTTCCTCCTGCTACCTATTCATTTTTTAATGGGGCCGATACAGGGCGCTGTTGTAAACTGGTGCGGGCACAAATACGGTTACAGCAATTACAACAATGGCGATCATTCAAAGAACAGTTCTCCATGGGGAATATTGCTGATGGGCGAGTTGTTTCAGAATAACCATCACTACGCAAAAACAGATGCCAATTTTGCAAAAAAATGGTTCGAGTTCGACCTCACTTATTTTATCATGCGCGGAATGAATACTGTTGGCATGATAAAATTAATTCCTGCAACCGTTCCGCTCAAGATCCCTGTTGAATAAAAAAATCTCCGCGTTTACTACGCAATATTAATTTTACAGGGGCAGTTAATCCCGTACAATGGTTCACAACACCAAAGGCATCGTATTACGCACCGTAAAATATGGTGATACCAGTATCATCACAACGGTATATACAGAGCTGTTTGGCATACAGAGTTATATTGTAAAAGGCGTGCGGCAGAGTAGTAAAACTTCTGCGGGCAAAGCCGGCTTTTTTCAGCCTTCGGCGATGCTTGATATGGAAGTGTATCATAATGAACAAAAACAATTGCAGTTCATCAAAGAATACCAATGGAGTTACCTGTATGAAAAAGTTCTGTTCGATGTGGTAAGAAATACGGTTGCGATGTTTGTGATAGAACTGCTGCAACACAGCCTCAAGCAACCCGAAGCAAATCCCGAATTATTTTATTTGATAGAAGACACACTCAAACAATTAGATAAAGGCAACGACACATTGATCGCTAACCTTCCGCTTTATTTCATATTACATCTCGGAAGCGAACTGGGTTTTCAGTTACACGGAAATTATACAGAACAAACACCAGTGCTCGATCTCCAGGAAGGAATGTTTGTTCCGGAAAAACCATCGCATCCCTATTACCTGGAAGAAGGGTTGGCAAAAACCACTTCAGAACTGGCAGGCATACAATTCTATAATGATCTCGAAAAAATTTCACTCAACCGGAACATACGGAGAGAATTATTAACAGCCTACCAGAATTATCTCGCACTGCACATACATGATTTTGGAGAGATGCGGAGTTTTAAGATTTTGCAGGAAGTATTGAGCTAAGCGTATAAATGTTTCGATAAGAGAAGACCGGAGTGAAAGAGAAAAAGAGAATGGCAGCTATGCTCTTTTTCTCCGTTTTTCTCTTATTGAAACCAATCTTAGAGTATACGCCTTACGGAAGAAGATTGATCAATTATTCCTTTTCCTTCAATCAGAACGATGCCCGGTGATTTTCCGGTTTCAAAACTTCCCAGTTCATTCTCCATCTGCAAAGCTCTGGCACCATTGAGTGTGGCCCATTGAAGCAATTCATTTAATGGAACAGAAGGGAAATTTTTAGTGATGGTTTTTATCTCATCAAGAATACTCAAACGCCAATTACTTGCTAAACTGTCTGTACCAAGAACAATATCACATGCCCGTTTCCGGAACATATCAACAGGCGGCAAAGCGTTTTCGATGTATTGATTCGCATTCACGCACAAACAATAAAAAGCATTCTGACTCACGGTTGACGACTCACGGCTCACGAAAGAAACATCTTCTTCTTTTGTAAAAGTATTGTGGACGAGTAAAATATTTTTCGCAGAACGCATCTTTGAAAAATAAGATCGCAAACTGCTTTTACCGGTTGGTTTAAAAAACGAAGTATCCAGTTTCATCATTTCATACATGCGTGTAAAATCGCCTTCGCCTTTTTCAAATAAAGTATCTTCGAAATTTGTTTCCTGGTTATGAATGGTTACAGTTTTATTTTCAAAACAGGGCGACAGTAATTGCCATAATTCATTTGAAACGGAATACGGTGCGTGCGGCGATAAACTATTTTGAGTTTTGTATTTTGAATTTTTAATTTTTTCAAAATCACGATAAAATGCTAACGACCTTTCAAACCTTATTTCAGCAACAGAAGGCAACCAGCCACTAACCTCAATAAAATTGTAATAAGCGATCCGCTCTTTTAATTTTTGCGGAAGGGTAGAAAGATTATTGCATATATCGCCAACCGCCACAATTCCGTTTGTGATCATTTCAGCTTCAGCTTTCATGATCGCGTCTGCAATTTCATCTTCGGGGAAATGTCTTTGTGTAACCACTTTAAAAACAAAATCAACAAGGCCGGTTTGTTCAGGTATCAAACCCTTCATGTGGCTTAGTTCGAGATGGCAATGGCAGTTAATAAAACCCGGTGTTAATACACCATCAAATTGCTGAATATTTTCTCCGGCATCTTTTATATTAATAATGGTTTCAACTTTTCCTGTTTCGTCTGTGATCAAAACATTACCGGCCTCAAGCAGTTCTGTGCCGGTGAATAATCGGGTTGCGTGGAATTTCTGGTAAGACAAATTATTGGAGTTCGTATTCTTTTATCAATGCCTCAATTGGAATGCGGAGTATTTTGCTGAATTTCCTGATCATGGTTAACGATAAGGCCTGTTTGTAATTCAGCACCTTGCTAACAGTTCCTTTGTCGCCATATTCCTTAGCAAGATCTGCAGCTTTGTATCCAAAGTCTTCCATTCGTATTTTAATAAATTCAATTGGGTCGAGCTCGGGAAGCGTTGAATGTTTTTTGCCATAGTCATCGATCAAAAAAGCCAGAAGCATTTTCTCTCTATGATCGACGGAGCCTTTTCTGGCATATTTAATTTGCTCAAATCTTTCAGAGGCTTTTTCATAATCTGCTTCATTTTCTAAAATGAACCAAGCGTTTTTCATAATTAAAATTTCAAATAGTTATCGCATCAATTTTATCATACTCGCTGTGTGTGCCAATAAACCTGACAGCTAAAATGCTGTCATCATAATCAAGTTCTGCAATTATCCTGTATGAATTATGCAAAATTTCAAACCTTGCTCTTTTGTTTGGCAACATTTTGGCGTTTGGAAAATCTCTTAGTACATCCTGATTCTTTTTCCAATTGGCTTCCTCAACTGCTTTTTTCCATGTTGCCAGACTTTTTCTTGCATTCGCGTGCTGCTTTGCAAACACTTCCAGTTTCATTGGGTGAATTATTTTCATACACTTTGTTTAATCGTTTCATAATCTCGATTTGAATGCATGTATGTATTAACCCTGAATACGTATCGAATCACGAAACTATTAAATAGTTGGCAATTTGCCAACTATTGTAAAATTAGAATCGCTTACTGATAACTGATTAAGTAGAAATACCCTATTTAAAACTGTTTTCACCTATTGCTGAAAATAGTTGTTATAGCTGAAGTGTGCGACGCAACCAAAGCCAAATAGCAGTAAAATTGCCTGTTTGGATAGTCTTATAAAATAATTGTTCAAAATTATTATTGAAAATCAGTCATTTACAAAGGTTCGATAAAAAATACTTTCCAAAATCCTTGGAAGATCAGGTGCATCAGGCCTACCTTCGCCGTCCGAAAAACTCGGGACATTAGAACCGGCGGGATAGCGCGGGTTTCATTTAAAACAGAAATATTATGAGTAAACTTCATTTCAGCACCAAGCATGCAAACGCGGCTACCGTACAGCACAACTGGTATGTGGTTGACGGTACTAATCAAACCGTAGGACGTATTGCATCAAAAATTGCTTCTGTTCTTCGCGGCAAGAACAAAGCATATTATACCCCGCACGTTGACTGCGGCGATTATGTGATCGTTATCAACACAGAAAAAGTTGTTTTTACCGGCAAGAAAGGCGAGCAAAAACAATACATCAACTATTCAGGTTACCCAGGCGGTAAAAAAGAAGAAGTTGCTGAAGACCTGTTGAAACGCCGCCCGGAAGTAATTATGGAAAGAGCTGTAAAAGGCATGCTTCCTAAGAACCGCCTTGGCCGTAAGATGATCAAGAAATTGTTTGTGTATGCAGGCACTGCGCATCCGCATACTGCACAACAACCTAAAGAATTAAAATTCTGATTCTCAACCACAACATTCAAAATTCCAAATCAAAATAAATGGAAAAACAAAAAAATGCAGTTGGTCGCCGTAAAGAAGCCGTTACCCGTGTTTTCGTAAGCAAGGGCGATGGCAAGATCACTGTAAACGACAAAGATTACAAAGCTTATTTTCCACTGGTGTATTTACAGAACCAGGTTGAGGCCCCATTAAAAACGGCCGATATGGTTGGTAAATTAGACATCGTGATCAATGCGCAAGGCGGTGGCTTAAAAGGCCAGGCCGAAGCAGCTAAATTAGGTATTGCCCGCGCTTTGCTCGAGGTAAACCCTGAGTTCCGCCCTGCATTAAAAGCAGCCGGCCAGCTGAAACGCGATCCACGTGGTGTTGAACGTAAGAAATTCGGCCATAAGAAAGCGCGTAGAAGCTTCCAGTTCAGTAAACGTTAATAGCCGTCAGCAATCAGCTGTGAGCCATGAGCATTTTTTTGCTGATCGCTGATAGCTCAAAGCTTATAGCTTGGCAAACCATTTCAAATCACAACAACAATCATACAAGATGGAAAATAACACTTCATTACAACAACAACTACTGGAGGCCGGCGTACATTTTGGTCACCTGAAAAAGAAGTGGAATCCAAAGATGTTGCCTTACATCTTTGCTGAGAAGTAATGTATCCACATCATCGACCTGAACAAAACGGTTGATCACCTGCAGGAGTCTGCAGCTGCGATCAAACAGATTGCAAAGAGCGGTAAGAAGATCATGTTCGTGGCTACCAAAAAACAGGCAAAAGAGATCGTTAGCGAATGCGCCAAACGTGTAAATATGCCATATGCTACAGAACGTTGGCTGGGTGGTATGTTAACCAACTTCAATACGGTTCGCAAGAGCGTGAAGAAAATGCAGAGCATTGAAAAAATGCTGGGCGATGGCAGTGCAGAAAGCCTCACAAAAAAAGAGCGCCTCACATTAACACGTGATAAAGACAAGATGGAAAAAGTATTGGGCGGTATCGCACAGCTTGGACGCTTGCCGGCTGCTTTGTTCCTGGTTGATATCGGCCATGAGCACATTGCATTGTCTGAAGCAAAACGTTTAGGCATCACAACTTTTGGTATGGTCGATACCAATTGCGATCCTAACAAAGTTGATTTCGCTATCCCTGCAAATGATGATGCAACCAAATCGATCGCTATCATCACTAACTATATCATTGCTGCCATTGCAGAAGGTTTAACTGAGCGCCAGGCTTCCAAGGATGAAGAAGAATCCGATGACAGCAGCAACGAGAATGAAGCAAAAGCACGCAGGCTCGAAGCCGAAGCACAGGCTGAAGCTGCACGTGGCGGCCGCTCACGCGGTGGCAATACTGCCGGTGGCCCCGGTGCCGGAGCGCCTAAACGCCGTGTACCAAGCAATCGCCGCCCGGCAGGTGGTGGTGGCCCAGGTGGCGGAAGCAGATAGTAAAATATTATTCATTGGGTCATTACATCATTGTCCTGTGGATGATGGTATAATGACCCAATCTTTATATCACTATTCAGCACCCGTTGCGTCGCACACTTGTACTGCATAACATTTTTCAGCAAAAAATGTCAACGGTCAAATCAACCGGCTGCTAACAATTCCAAAATTTCCCAATTCCAAAATTTCAAAATACAAATAGAATGAGTACTGTAACAATAACCGCATCAGACATCAACAAACTCCGCCAGGCAACCGGCGCAGGCATGCTCGATTGCAGAAAAGCCTTAACAGAGACCAATGGCGATTTTGAAGCCGCTATTGACTGGTTACGCAAACAGGGACAAAAAGTTGCCGCTAAACGCAGCGACCGTGAAGCAAAAGAAGGAGTGATCATTGCAAAAACTTCAGCAGATCACAAAGTGGGTTTTGTGGTATGCATCAGCTGCGAAACAGATTTCGTTTCAAAGAATGCAGAGTTTGTTGCATTTGCACAAAGCATTGCAGATGCAGCGGTAGCCAACAATGTAAAAAGCGCAGAAGAATTAAATGAAGTAGTGATCAACGGAGCGAAAGTTTCTGATATGATCAATGATAAACTTGCCGCAATCGGAGAAAAGATCGGCATAGCAAAATTTGAAAGAATCGAAGCGCCATTTGTAGCTTCTTATATTCACCACGGCTACCGGATGGGTGTACTGGTAGGTTTAAGCGCTCCGGCAGAAGAAGCAGGAAAAGATATCGCCATGCAGATCGCGGCCATGAATCCATTGGCAGTAGATGCCGGCAGCATTCCTGCAGAAACCATTGAAAGGGAAAGAACCATCGTGGTAGAAACCATGAAAGCCGATCCTAAAATGGCGGGCAAACCTGATGAGATGATCTCGAAGATCGCAGAAGGTAAACTCAATGCATTCTTCAAAGAACAGACTTTGCTGGCACAGGCTTTTGTAAAAGATCCGGCAATAAGTGTGGGCGATTATCTGAAGAGCAGTGTTGGCGCTGACCTGAAAGTAACCGAATTCAAACGTGTGGCGTTGGGATAATACGTACGCAATCTTTTATATAAAAGGAACCAATATTTTGTTGGTTCTTTTTTTTGCGGTTAATACCTATTGTTCCGATTTAAGATGATGTCTACATTTGAAAAAGTGATAAATACCATGGGACTTGTATATGCCGATATAGAATTAATAAACAGCGATGACCTTGCGTTAACACGCCGCGGAGTAATTGATAAAGACGAGATCAAACGGATACGTGTGAATGCATTAGTGGATACAGGCTCATACATGCTGGCGATCAATGAAAATATACAGGCCTATCTTCAATTGCCGGTAGTTGAAAGAAGAAATGCACAGTTAGCCAACGGCCTGCGTATTCAATGTGATGTTGTTTCACCCATCGATATCCGTTTTAAAAACAGGGAAACCACTTGCCGCGCAATTGTTTTACCCGGCGATTCAGAACCATTGCTTGGCGCCATCCCCCTGGAAGATATGGACGTAATGGTAAATCCACTAAGACAGGAACTGATCGTTAACCCGGATCATCCCGATTTTGCAGAGATGAAAATGAAGTAAACACCGATGAGAAATGCCCTTGCACCGCTTTTTTTACAAGTTGGTTGATTGTTTTGCATTTGATTAAAAATTTTAAGGTTATTTGCAGTCAAATCAATCCATCTCATGCTTCCTAAGTTCAAACGGATCCTTCTTAAATTATCAGGCGAAGCTTTATTGGGCGACCAGCGGAATGGAGACCCCTTCAATCCACAGATAATTGAACAGTATGCACACGATATCAAATTAGTAACCGATATGGGTGTGCAGGTGGCTATTGTAATTGGCGGTGGCAATATTTACCGCGGCATGAATGAAGCCGACAGCGGTATTGAACGCGCACACGGCGATTACATGGGTATGCTGGCAACCGTTATCAATGCTATGGCTATGCAGGCGATGCTTGAAAAGATAGGTGTGTATACGCGTTTGCAGAGCGCCATCAATATGGAACAGGTGGCAGAACCGTATATCCGCCGCAAAGCATTGCGCCATCTGGAAAAAGGAAGAGTGGTTATTTTTGGTGCAGGCACAGGCAACCCATACTTTACCACCGATACGGCAGGCTCGTTGCGTGCGATTGAAATGAAAGCCGATGTGATATTAAAAGGAACACGTGTGGACGGTGTGTACACAGCAGATCCTGAAAAAGACCCGGAAGCGGTTAAATATGATAAGATCAGTTTCCAGGAATGTATCAGCAATAACTTAAAAGTAATGGATATGACGGCTTTTACACTTTGTATGGAAAACAAACTTCCCATCATTGTGTTCGATATGAACAAGCCAGGAAACCTGTTACAGGTAGTAGAAGGGGCGAATGTAGGGACGCTGGTGAGCTGATCGCCCGTTCAAATAAAAATTTAGATATCTTTTTCCGGGGTTGGTAATTTCATAAACATGAAAAAAACAGCGATCTTCTTTTTTCTTAGCCTTGCCATCAATGGCATGGCACAGCAGAAAATGACATTGAGTGATGTGGTGAATACTGCATTAAAGAACAGCTACGATATCCAGCTGGCAAAAAATAATCTTGAGATCACTTCGATCAATAACAATATCGGTGTGGCAGGCGGATTACCGCTTGTTACCGGCTCGCTTACCGATAATGAACAGCTTACCAGTATCAACCAGGAATATTCTGATCATACCCGTGATGCGCAACGCGATAATATCGGTTCCAATAACCTGGCATATGGCGTTACCGGAAGCATTTTAGTTTTTAACGGATACAGGGTTGTTGCTACCAAAAAAAGGTTGGGTGAACTGGAGAAACAGAACCAGCAATTGCTTGCGGCACAGATCCAGAATACGATTGCCGGTGTTCTGTCGAAATATTATGATGTAGTCCGCCAGCAGACCTACATGAAAACGATCCTTCAATCGATCGATCTTTCTAAAAAGAAACTGGACATTTTACAGGTGCGCAGGGATGTTGGCCTTTCGAACAACGCAGATATTTACCAGGCACAGCTTGACCTGAATGCTGCATTGCAAACACAACAGGCACAACAGCTGGTGATCGACCAGACAAAAACAGACCTGCTGAACCTGATCTTCATGAAGCCAGATACCAACATTTTGATCAGCGATACGATCATTGTTGACAAATCGGTGAACATTGACGACGTACGTGCAAGCCTTGCGAAAAATCCTACACTCGCTGCAGCGGAATGGCAGATACACATCAATGAACAGATAGAAAAAGAAACGGCTGCACAACGTTATCCAACATTGCGTGCAAACACCGGTTATAATTTTACGAGCAGTAAAACCGCCGCAGGCTTCAGTTTGCTGAACCAGAGTTACGGGCCTTTTATCGGATTTAGTTTATCGGTTCCTATTTATAATGGCGGTATTTACAAACGCCAGCAACAGGTGGCTTCTATCAATACAAAAAATTCGGTGATACAACGCGATGCAGTTTCGCTGACCAATGAAACCAGCCTTGTAAAAAGCTATGAAGCTTATACAAATACACTCAGCCAGCTTGAAACGGAATTAAAGAACTACCAGCTTTCGCAACAACTGGTTGACCTTGTTTTACAGAGGTTTGAACTGGGACAGGCGACCATTATTGATGTAAAAGTTGCGCAGGAAACTTTTGAAACAGAAGGCTATCGTTTGGTAAACCTTAACTACTCGGCAAAAGTTGCAGAAATAGAATTGAAGCGCCTCAGCAGCCGGCTGGCTTTATAAAACACAATTCGATTTTAATCCCCCAACGAATCGGAGAGCCTTATCATGATCTTATGGTATGATTTGTGTTGCATTGCAGCTGAAACAGTAACTTAACTTATTCCTAAATCAACCGGTGTATGAAGCGGAAACTATCAGTAACATTTTTTGCAATGCTGTTCATTCTTGGCAATGCACATACACAGGTGATCGATTCCCTGCTTGCAATGTATGATGCAAAAGCGCCGCAGGAAAAAATACATATTCATTTCGACAATAGTTTATATACACCGGGCCAGACCATTTGGTTCAAAGCGTATCTGTTAAAAGGCAACGAGATCTCCGAGATCAGTAAAAATTTTTATATCGATTGGTTTGATGAAAATGGAAAGCTGGTTGACAGAACCATTGCACCCATTATCGGTGCATGCGCATCAGGAAATTTTACGGTGCCGCAGAAATTTTCAGGAAATCATTTGCAGGTATTGGCTTACACAAAATGGATGTTGAATTTTGATTCGGCTTTTTTGTTCCGCAAGAATATAACCATCTCACAACCGCTTGCACAAAATGCCGGCGATGCAGTTGTGCCAACAACTTCACTCCGTTTTTTTCCGGAAGGCGGCGACCTTATAGAAAACATCGCTTCGCAGATCGCTTTCAAAGCATTGAATTCGGCGGGTATTCCGATGCAGGTAAATGGCGTGATCGTTGATAAGAATAAACAATCCATTACAACATTTGCTTCCGGGCATGATGGAATGGGAAAAATAAGACTAACGCCTTTGCCCGCCGAGGTATATACTGCAGAGTGGAAGGATCCACAGGGAAATATTCAAAATACCCTATTGCCGTCAGCAAAAAATTCAGGGCTCGTTCTATCTGTTAACGATGAAGCTGTCAGCCGTTCTTTTACCATAGAACGCGCGCAGGTTTTGGAAGACCGCTTTAAAAAAGTAATGATCGTTGCTACAATGAACCAGCAGGTTGTTTTTCGTGCAACGGCTAATCTTACCGACAAACAAAAGATCACGGCGAATTTACCTACAGCCAGTTTTCCTTCCGGTGTAGTGCAGTTAACGGTGTTTGATGTAAACCGGCAACCTGTTGCAGAGAGAATATTATTTGTAAACAACAGCGAATACCTTGTTAATGCAATTGTGCACACCGATACCGTAAATCTTGACAAACGCGGCAGGAATGTGTATTCGGTAGAAATAAATGATTCATCTGGCACCTCGCTTTCTTTGGCTGTAACAGATGGCGATGGTGCGTATGACTCTTCTCATAATATCATTTCACAATTGTTGTTGTCGTCGGAGATCAGAGGACAGGTTTATAACCCTGCCTATTATTTTTCTTCGGATGAAGACAGTGTGAGCCGCCAGCTCGATCTTGTTATGCTTACCAATGGCTGGCGCAGGTTTGTATGGAACGATGTGTTGACGGGAACGACGCCAAAACTCATTTATGAAAAAGACAGCGGTTATCTTTCCATTGCCGGCAAGATCGATAAACTGAGTGAGAGTAAGATAAAGAAAGCAGAGATGGTGAATATGATACTGATGGCGAAAGATTCTACCAAACAATTTGTTTTTACGCCACTGCATCCCGATGGCAGTTTCAGGGAAGACAACCTTGTTTTGTTTGATACGACTAAAATATTTTATCAACTTAACAAAACATTTATTCCTGCACGCAGCCATGTTGCCATCAACAATACTTTTCTTCCGTATGATGCAGCAAAAAGAACAGCGCCGGTCAATAATTTTTTACCTGATACAACAGGCATGGCACGTATCAAATCCATTGCTGATGAACAAAAAAGGCTGGAAGTATTGATGAAACAAACCACTTTGAAAGAAGTAGTTGTTCATGCAAAAATCAAAAGCCGTTTGCAGGAAATGAATGAACGTTATACCAGCGGATTGTTCTCTGACGGACAATCGCGCGATTTTAATATCGCCGACGATCCGATAGCCGGCACTTTTCTTTCTGCGTTTGCGTATTTGCAGGGAAGAGTGGCAGGGCTGCAGATCAATAACGCTTATGGAGGCAATGCTACCGCAACATGGCGAAGATCAACTGTTTCTCTTTTTCTTGATGAAGTGCCGGTTGATGCAACTACACTTTCCGATCTGCCTATGAGTAACGTGGCCTATATAAAAGTATTTAACCCTCCGTTCTTTGGTGCACCCGGCGGTGGCGCAGGCGGCGCCATTGCTGTGTATACACGCAGGGGTGATGATACCAAAACAATGTCTATCGGCCTCGATTATACACTGTTGCCCGGCTATTCGCCGGTAAAAGAATTTTACTCGCCGGATTATGCAAAACCAAAGGGTGATTTTTCACAGGGCGACCTGAGAAGAACTTTATACTGGGCGCCAAATATCCAGACAAATGCGGTAAATAAAAAAGTGAAGGTATCTTTCTATAATAATGATATCAGCCATACATTACAAATTGTACTCGAAGGCATCACGCAGGATGGCCGTATCATACATGTAAGTAAACTGCTCAAATAGAATCACACGGATCATTATGTCAAAACAATTACCTGTAATACATTCCAAGCTGCCGGATGTTGGCACAACTATTTTTACTGTAATGAGCCAATTGGCGCTCGAATGCAAAGCAGTGAATCTTGGCCAGGGCTTCCCCGATTTTTCTATGAGTGATGAACTTACTTCGCTTGTAAATACCGCGATGAAGAATGATTTCAACCAGTATGTTCATATGAATGGATGGATGTTACTGCGTGAACGGCTGGCGGAAAAAGCGGGTAAACTGTATGGCGCAAATATCAATCCCGACACACAGATCACGATCACACCAGGTGGTACATATGCTATTTATACATCACTCACAACCGTGCTGGAACCGGGCGATGAAGTGATCGTGTTTGAGCCGGCATACGACAGTTATATTCCCAACATCGAGATCAATGGTGCGAAAGCGGTATTGATCTCATTACAATATCCTGATTACTCCATTCCATGGGAAGAAGTGAAAAGTAAAGTGACCGCCAAAACAAAAATGATCATGCTCAATACGCCACATAACCCAACCGGTATGGTATTGCGCGAAAATGATATTGAGCAGTTACGCAGTATTGTAAACGATACACAGATCATGATATTAAGCGACGAAGTGTATGAACATTTGATATTTGATGATATAGCTCACCAGAGCATGCTTCGTTATCCCGATCTGATGGAAAGAAGTTTTGTATGTTTTTCTTTCGGAAAAACCTATCACTGCACCGGATGGAAATTAGGTTATTGTATTTCTTCACCGGCGCTGATGAAAGAATTCAGGAAAGTGCACCAGTTCAATTGTTTCTCCTGCGACACTCCCAAGCAGGTTGCGATCGCAGAATATATACAGAATGAAAACGCGTACCTCACATTGGGTTCATTCCTTCAAAAGAAAAGAGATTTTTTTCGTGAGCTGATGAAAGCCACGCCATTCAAATGCATCCCGTCGCACGGCAGTTATTTTGAATGTTACAGCTATGGGCATTTTACCAATGAAGCCGATAAAGATCTTGCGGTCAGGCTCACCAAAGAATATGGTATCGCCACGATACCGGTATCTGCTTTTTATAAAAGCGGCGAAGACAATAAAGTATTGCGCTTTTGTTTTGCAAAGAAAGAAGAAACGCTGGAGAGGGCTGTAGAAAAACTCATCAACTTACAATAAGTGTCATTAGACAGATGTTAGAAATTTCTTCGTTATTAGCACATAAGTCTGGAGTTAGAAGCCTGGAGTCTGGAATATTTATGATGTATTTTTCAGTCCCCAGGCTTCTAACTCCAGACTCATTTTTCGGTGAATCGAGTATAAAGAACGGTGGACAAGCACTAACCTCAATTTATTTTTTAGCTAACTTACTGTCCCCAAAACCTAAAATTAAACCGTTATGCGAACCAAGTTATTGATACCGGCATTGTTTTGCCTTGTATTACCCTCATTCATTTTCAGCCAGACAAAATTGGTAGAAAAGATCACACAGAAAGGTGATGAACTGGTGATACCGTATGAAAAATATGTACTGTCGAATGGCTTAACTGTTGTTGTGCATGAAGACCACAGCGACCCGATCGTGCATGTAGATGTTACGTATCATGTAGGATCTGCGCGGGAAGAGATCGGAAAGAGTGGTTTCGCGCATTTCTTTGAGCACATGATGTTCCAGGGAAGCGACCATGTTGCGGATGAGCAGCATTTTAAAGTAGTAACCGAAGCAGGTGGAACATTGAATGGTTCTACTAATAAAGACAGAACGAATTATTATGAAACCGTTCCGAGTAATCAACTGGAAAAAATGTTGTGGCTCGAATCGGATCGTATGGGATTTTTAATGGATGCTGTTACACAACAAAAATTTGAAGTACAAAGAGCCACCGTAAAAAATGAAAGAGGGCAGAACTACGATAACCAGCCATACGGCTTATCGGGAGAAGTGATCGCGAAAAATTTATATCCGTACGGCCATCCGTATTCATGGTTAACGATCGGTTATATTGAAGAACTGAACCGTGTAAATGTTGATGACCTCAAGAATTTCTTTCTTCGCTGGTACGGGCCAAACAATGCAACACTGACCATTGGCGGTGATGTGAATACGGCAGATGTGATCAAACTCGCTGAAAAATATTTTGGAAGCATCCCGCGTTGCCCGGCAGTAACACCGGTAAAAGTTGCGCCGGTTGTGATTGAGAAAGACAGGTATGTGAGTTATGTAGATAATTATGCAAGAACACCGCAACTGCGTATCGTTTATCCAACCGTTGCTGAATACAATCCTGATATGGCTGCGCTTGCTTGTCTTGCACAGGTATTAGGCGGCGGCGGTGGAGGTGGTGGCGGACGTGGTGGTGGTGGAAGAGGCGGCGGAGGCGGTGGCGGAAACCGGAACTCTGTTTTTTATCAGTTCCTGATCAAAGACCAGAAAGCATTGCAGGCAAGTGCGAGCAGCCAGTTGAGCGAGTTAGCCGGTGAGTTTTCTATTTCTGTAACACCATATCCCGGAAAGAATTTAGCAGAGATGGAACAACTCGTTGGACAGGCTCTTGCCGAATTTGAAAAAAGAGGTGTGAATGATGAAGACATACAGAAATTTAAAAGCGCCTACGAGAACAGAACCATCAATGGATTGGCAAGTGTATCGGGAAAAGTAAATCAGCTGGCGGCTGCGCAAACTTTTGCGGGTAACCCGAATATGATCGGCACATTGATCAAAATGTATGGCAGCGTTACAAAAGATGATGTGCTTCGCGTGTACAACAAATACATAAAAGATAAGCATCACGTAATATTAAGCGTGGTTACCAAAGGACAGGAAAATGCAAAAGCAGCGCCGGATAATTATGTTCCTGACCAGTCGAATTACCATGCGCCGAATTATGGTTATGCAGGATTGAAATATGTAAAAGCAAAAGATAATTTCGACAGAACCAAAATACCGCCAAGCGGCCCGAACCCGGTTGTAAAAGTTCCTGCTTACTGGACGAGTACTCTATCCAACAAGATCAAGGTGATCGGTACGGAGAATACAGAAATACCAACGGTAACATTAAGCGTGTCGTTAAAAGGCGGAACATTTCTTGAAGCCAATGACCTTTCGAAAGCAGGATGGGTAAACCTTTTTGCAACGATGATGAATGAAGACACAAAGAATTATACCAGCGAACAGTTTTCACAGGAACTGGAGAAACTGGGTAGTTCTGTAGGTATTAACAATACCAATGATGCCATTGTTTTTACCGTACAAACGCTAAAGAAAAATCTTGACAGGACATTGGAACTGTTACAGGAAAGAATGCTGAACCCTAAGTTCAGTGAAGAAGCATTTACGAGGATCAAACGTCAACTGGTTCAGCGTATGCAGAATGGCCGCACACAACCTGCAGGTGTTGCTACTGCTGTATATGCAAAACTGAATTATGGCAATAATAATATTTTGAGTATTGCCGAAACCGGTACTGCAGAAACACTGAACAATATTACGTTCGCGGATATTCAGAAATATTACGACAACTATATCACATCGGAAGATGGAAAAGTAGTGATCGTTGGTGATATTAAACAGTCGGAAATATTACCTAAGCTTGCTTTCTTAAATAAACTTCCTTCAAAATCATTTACTGTTCCGAAACCACCGGCTGCGCCTGCTATTGTAAAAACAAGGATCTATTTAGTGGATGTTCCTAAAGCGGCACAAACAGAATTCAGGGTAGGCGGTGTAACAGGTTTAACGTATGATGCAACCGGTGAATTTTACCGCGCCACTTTAACCAATTATAACCTGGGCGGTGCATTCAACAGCCGCGTTAATTTAAATCTTCGTGAAGACAAAGGCTGGACCTACGGCGCACGCAGCAGTTTTGCCGCAAATAAATATACAGGCAGTTTCACTTTCAGCAGCGGTATACTTGCGCGTGCAACCGACAGCGCTTTGTATGAAGTGATGAAAGAAATAAAAAATTATGCGGCAAATGGTGTAACGGAAGATGAAGTGGCATTCATGAAAAAATCTATCGGGCAAAGCGATGCGCGTAATTATGAAACCGGTGTACAGAAAGCAGGTTTTATCAGCCGTATACTTGAATATAATTTGCCGGGTGATTTTGTGAGTAAGCAAAATCAAATACTCAGCAGTATTACCAAAAAAGATATAGATGGTATCGCTAAAAAATATCTTGATGTAAATAAAATGAATATCCTTCTTGTGGGAGATAAACAACTTATCCTTCCGGGACTAAAACGTTTGGGATATGAGATTGTTGAGTTGGATGTTGATGGGAAAGAAATAGGCAAATTGTAATTGGTTTTCGCCACTGATTCACAGATTTGCACAGAAAAAATCTGTGGTAATCTGTGAATCAGTGGCGAAATTATTTATAAGATAACTCTTTTAATTTTTAAAGAATCCTCACCAAAATTCAGGATCAATCCCACCTTACAGCCTGATACTTTCAAATAGTTCAATGTTTGAGAATAGTGAATGTCTGCAATTCCTTCTTTAGATTTAATCTCCATAATTATTTTATCAAAGACAACAAAATCTGCATAAAATTTATGGGGAAGAATTATTTGCTTGTAGTAAACAACATATTCTTTTTCTCTTTGATACATGATAGATTGATTTTGTAATTCATATTCCATTGCATCTTTGTAAACTATTTCAAGAAAACCTTTTCCAAGTGTATTGTGTATCGTAAATGCGATTCCTATTAAAAGTTTAGTTTCATCCTGTAATGGATAATCTTTAGTATTTAACTGCATCATATTTATTTTATTGCCACAGAAGACACAGAAATACACAGACTTTAGAGAAGCAGCAAGCGTATTTATACGCAGGATCACAAATAAAAACCGCCCCTGCAAGCAGGAGCGGTGTGATTATAAACCAAAAACCAACTGAAACTTTTTAGAACCAGCTATCTATAAAAGCTTTGTTTACTTTATCGTTGTTGCGAAGTTTTGCTGCACGCCTTTTTCTGTCGAACCTGTGTTTGATCATGGTTACAATCATCAACGGCATAAACAGGATAGTGAGTGGCGGGATGCCCATCATGCTGATCCATTTACCACCGAACATACGGCGCATCGGCCTGCGTAAGCGTTCTGCGATCAGGTACATACTTGGAACAATGATCAACGTCATAAAGAACGCAAATGCCAAACCAAAGATGATCGTCCAGCTTAATGGTTTCCAGAATGCAACGTTATCGCCTCCAAAGAAAATATGCGGATTGAGGTGCGAGAACAATGAAATAAAATCAATATTGAAACCGATCGCGATCGGGATAAATCCCAAGATCGCCGCCAATGCGGTTAGCAATACCGGGATGATACGCGTTTTACCCGCTGCAATAACCGCTTCCCTTGTTTTCATTCCACGCCCGCGTAATTCATCGGTGAACTCGATCACCAGGATCCCATTCTTCACAACGATACCTGCGAGGCCAACAATACCCAGCCCTGTCATCAATCCCGATACTTCCATTCCTGTAATGCTGAAACCCAATAACACACCGATCACACTAAAAATAATTTCAGTTAAAATGATCACCGATTTACTTACAGAGTTGAATTGAAGTACCAGTGTAAACAATATCAACATCAACGCGATCAATAATGCTTTACCTAAGAACGCAACTGTTTCCGCCTGCTGTTCACCTTCACCGGTTTGTTTGATGGTAACACCGTCAGGTAATTTTTTAAAGTCGGCAATATATTTTGCCAATACCTGGTTAACACCGGTTGGGTTATAACCCTGCGACGTCAATACATTCGAACGTAATGTGATCAAACGTTTCTGGTTCTTACGTTTTACACTTCCGAGCGTACTGGTTGGTTCTACTTTTACCAATGCACTGATCGGAATATTTTTTATGGCGCCACCCGAAGCGATATCCCTGAATGCGATGCGCATATTTAACAGGTCATCTAAACTTCTGCGTTGCAGTTCATTATTGCGTAACTGAATTTTATATTCGTCTTTGCCTTCTTTTATTTTCGATACTTCTTTACCGAATAATGCAGTGCGGATCTGTTGTCCGATCTGTCCGGATGATACGCCCTGTATCAGCGCCCTGTCCCTGTCAACGGTTAATGTGATCTCCGGGTTTGCGAGATCGATATCCATTTTCAGTTCTTCTACGCCTGGCACCTGTATGGAATCGAGATAATTTTTCAATGCGGTAGCGCCTTTGATCATCGCATCAAAATCTTCACTCGCTATTTCAATATTGATCGGCGGGTCTGTTGGCGGGCCGCCGCTTTCCTGGTCAACACTTATTTCTGCTCCGGGAATGCCTTTCATCTCGGCACGGATCTTATCGAGATATTGTTTGGTTGATACACCATTTCTTTTTGCAAACTCCACAAAAGAAACCTGGATCCTTCCCAGTTCGCTGCGTGTACTTCTGTCGCCGCTTGCCGGATCGCTTGCGCCGATGGCAACGTTGCTGATCACGCTTTCTACGATCGGATTTGTTTTTCCATTTCCGATCCCCAATACTTTATTTACATGAACTTCCAGTTGCTTGGTTACAGAATCGGTATAATCCACATCAGTGCCCACCGGTAATTTGAGGTACACAAAGATCTGGTTAGGATCTGCTTTTGGAAAGAATACCACACCCACTCTCCCTGATTTTATCGAGCCGATAAAAATGAACAGCGATACAAATAACAATGCGATCGTTCCCAATAAAAGATGCACGGGGCGCCAGCCTTTTAATGCCCAGCGTAACAGAGATTCATAATGTCCCATGATCCATGGCAATGCCCGATTCTGGAATGAATGGATCGCGCTGTCCAGTACATACCGGTTCAATATAACCAGCAGCATAAAGAAGATGAGGAGGTTGCCCCAGAATGTGGCGCCCATCAGGTCGAATAATATTCCGATGATAATGGCTATCCAGAAACCTTTCTTTTTAAAGATGGCGCTTTTCGGTTCTTTCACGTCGCTTTCAGGATGATTCATAAAATCAACCGCGAATACCGGGTTCATAATAAATGCAACCACCAATGATGCCGCCAAAGTAAAGATGAGCATGGTTGGTAAATACACCATGAACTTACCGATAATGCCCGGCCAGAATAACAGCGGGAAGAATGGTGCAAGCGTAGTTAAGGTTCCTGCCAGCACCGGTATGAATACTTCACCCGCCGCCATCTTTGCAGATGTGGTTACCGGAATTCTTCCTTTACCCTGTACAAAAATGCGGTGTGTGTTTTCAATTACCACGATGGCATCATCCACGATAATACCGAGGCCGAATAACAACGCAAACAATACAATAAAATTGAGTGTTACATGTGTGCCCACAATAATATCTGCACCTGGTAAGAAAACAAATGCAACAAACATACTCAGCGGTACGGAGAGCGCCACAAAGAATGCATTCACCACACCCATGAAGAACATGAGCACGATCAATACCAATATGAAACCGATAACGATCGAGTTAACGAGGTCATTGAATGATGTTCTTGTTTTAATACTCTGATCGCCGGTGATCACCGCTTTCAGGTCGTTTGGATAGAGTGTGCCTTTTGCTTCTTCAACAATTTTTTTAACGCCGTCGCTTGTTTCGATCAGGTTCTCACCGCTGCGTTTGATGATGTTCAGCGTAACCACATTCTTTCCATCCAAACGCGCATAGCTTTCTTTTTCTTTAATGGTATCTTTTATCTCGGCGATATCTTTTAAATAGATCGGTGCGCCGCTCTGGTTACGCACAATGATCTGTGCAATATCATTCGCAGTTTTTAATTGACCCTTTAACTGCAGGTTACGTTTCATGTTTCCTACCTGTAACAAACCTCCCGATATATCTAAGTTCTCGCGCACAACTGCCGAGTTGATATCATCAAAAGTTACACCCGCACTCTGCATGCGGTAATTGTCTACATTGATCTGGAACTCGCGCTCAGGGGCGCCCACCAGGTCAACACGGTTGATCTGTGAAAGGTCTTCCAGCCTGTCTTTCAGGTCATCTGCATATTTTTTCAAATGCGGAAGATCATAATCGCCACTCAGGTTCACATACATGATCGGCTGCTCGCTGAAGCTTACTTCCAGTGCAGTTGGTTCCTGCGTAAGGTCTGTAGGAAGATCCTGTTTTGATTTATCGATCGCGTCTTTTACTTTTTGAAGCGCCACATCGGTTTTTACATCCGTATCAAATTCAACCATGATCGCAGAATAATCCTGCTGCGAAGTGCTGGTGAATTTATTGATCTTGGCGCCCGTAATTCCTTTGATCTGTTTTTCGATCGGCCGCGTAACCAGGTTCTCAATATCTTTTGGCGAGTTGCCTACATAGATCGTTGATACGTAAATAGTAGGTATTACAATATCGGGGAACTGTTCTTTTGGTAAAGTAACAAACTGGAAAATACCCGCGAGGCTTACAAACAACATCATCAGGTAGATCGATGTTTTGTTTTTAATGCTCCAGCTCGTAGGACCGAATTCCTTGAACTTTCCTTTTATGTTTTCTATTACACTCATACAATTGGTTTAAGTAGTGTTGTGGTCTTTTGTTTCTTTACTCAGCTTTGTTGCGTCGCACACTTGTGCGAATAGTTCTTAACTGGGCATTTCGTCAGCCGTGAGGCGTCAGTCGTGAGTTGTAGAATAAAAAACTACTCACGCCTCTCGTCTCACGATTCACGTTCCTATTTCGCGTCTGTCGTTATCATCTGTCCGTCATACAATCCCTGGTAGCCATCGGTGATAACCATATCGCCGGCCTGCAATCCGCTCTTCACTTCTAATTTATCTCCATAGAATTCTCCGGCGATCACAGGTTTTTTGCGGGCAAATGTTTTACCATTTTCTTTTACTGCCACCATTACATATTTTCCTTTCTCATCGGTTTGTAAAGTATTAACGGGGATGGTGATCGCATTGCTGATGCTGTAATCCTGAATACTAACGAGTGCAACCTGGTTAGGATGAAAATCTTTATCGGAAGGAATTCTTGCTTCCACAAAAAAGCTGCGGCTGTTTGGATCGATCAGTTTACCGGAAACAGAAACACTTGCATCGATCGATTTATTGATATCTGGTAAAGTGATCTTCATCCTGCTTCCCACTTTTACTTTATCGATATAATTTTCAGGGATCTGCGTAGTTACTTTCAGGTCGCTGGTGCTTACGATTTTTATCTGTCCAACACCGGCAAAGATCTCTCCTACTTTTATATTTACATCTTCCGCCACACCGCTTACATCACTGTAAACAGAAGTAAAATTCAATTGATCATTGGTGATCTTTAATTGTTCCTGCGCGCTCTTCAGTTGATTATCCAATTGGTCAACATTATTTTTTGCAGTGATCACCTGTACTTCACTGCCGATACCCTGATCCCACAGATTTTTTTGTTTCTGGTATAAATTTTTTGCAAAAGCGAGTTGTGTCTTAATGGTTTCAATCCCCTGCTGCCCGGCAACTACACTTTGTTTGGCGATGGCATCATCTAATTTTAATAACAGTTGTCCTTTACTCACCATATCACCGCGTTTTACATAAACAGCTTTTACCTGGCCGCCCATACCGCGCGGAGAAATAAAAGAGATGTTCTCTGATTCTATTTTGCCCTGCAGGTCTATATAGTGTGTAAAATTTGCCGGAGTAACAGCAGCCAGGCTAACCAGTTTTGCTTTCTCTTCTTTTAAAGCGCTGGGATCGATCTTTGAGATCTCTGCTTCCAGTTTACTGATATCGGTTGTAACAGCGGCCTGTTGTTTTTTCAGTTCCTCCAGTTTCGCTTTTTTCTCTGCAAGCGGACCGCCATCTTTGCTTTCCGTTTTGCTCCCGCACGAGGCCAGCGTAAGAACCGATGCGATGAAAATGATTTGTATGATCTTTTGCATATACTGAGTTTTAAGTTTGGTTGAATTAAAGTTTACCGGTTGCTTTTAAATAATCCACTCTGGCAATAATAGCGCTGTAAAGTGCATTGATATAATTGGTTTGGGCAGTGGTAAGATCTGTTTGTGCAGAAGTAATTTCTGTGTTGGAACCCGTACCCACCTCAAATTTCTTTTTGGTTTGATTGTAAACGGTTTCTGCCAGCTGCATATTCTTCTTCTGAAAATCCATGGTAGCCAGCGCCGTTTTGAAATTGATCTTGGACTGTTCCACATCATTGTCGATCGAGAGCTTCAGGTTATCGATCATGTTTTCTGTTTCACGTAATTCTATCTTCGATCTTTTTATTCTCGCGTCTCTTGCAAAACCATCAAAGATGGGTACCGATAAATTCAATCCGATAAATGAAGTGGTGAACCATTGGCCGCCTTTCGCAAAAATATCGAACGAATTACGCTGCGCATTCTTTGCATAAGAACCTGTGAGGTTAAGCGTTGGAATATAACTTAACTGGTAGCGTTTGATATTGAACTCATTCAGTTTTTTACCAAGGGCCAGGTATTGAAAATCTTTCCTGTCTGCATATTGATAGGCCGTATCGTTTGTAAAATCATTTTTGATCTGGTCTTCGCTCAATCCATCCATTAACAGTAATGTATCTTTTACCGGCATACCCATCAGCGTTTTTAAACCCAGGTAGCCGATGCTGATGCTGTTAAGCGCTTTTGTTTTTTCTGTCTGCACATTGGCGAGCTGAACGGAAACTTTATCAACGTCTAATTTTTCAGCAAAACCGTTTTTGAATAATTCATTGGCATCATGTTCCAGTTTTTGCAAACGGGTAATGTTCGCATCAAGCAGGTCGATCTGTGTTTTGCTTACTACCAGCTGGTAATAGAGTTTGTAAATATTTGCTTTTACATTCTCTTCCGTTACCTCAAAATTCTTTGTCTGGTAATCGATAGAAGTTTGTCGTGCTTTCAACCCGATAAAGATCTGCCCGTCAAACAAAGCCTGTTGTAACTGCAGGGTGCCGGTAGCATTATACTTTGTACCAAACTGAACAGGGATAAAGGTTCCTGCAGGCTGGCCAAATATTTCACCGGGTATCAGTGAAGTAGGGATGTCGATAAAATCTGTCAGGCCAACCGTTCCCGTAATATTCGGCAAAGCGCCTGCCGTGATCTCACGGTTGGTTTGTTTTTGCGACTGCACATTCAGCAATGCATTTTTTACCTGTGCATTGTTCCTGCGTGCATAATCAACTGCCTGCTGAATGGTAAAATCATGCCGTGTTGTTTGCGCGCTGGCCGTACCAACGATCAATACCAAACATAACAGCCATACCAGTCTTTCGGTTCCTCTTTCTTTCATAAGGTTATGGTTTTTGTCTTTGTTGCTTATATTTCTGAATCAGTTTCTGGCCCTTTGTTGTTGCAAGGCCGTATAAAAAATTATCGGTTATTTCTGTGATCACCGCGGGTAGTGTATTCTTGCCCATTGGAAAAAGATCGGGGTTGAACACCAAAAAAATGGAAGCGAGCCTGAACCGTGTCATAATATCGGTTTGTATCTCTTCGCGGTATAAACCATCGTGTTTGCCCTTATCCAGGTTTTCTTTTATAGTGGCATACAGGAACTTGTTCTTATAGTCGTTATATTTTTTAAATGCTGTTGGGTGATATCTTTCCATATCAAAGATCACTGTCGGGTTCATTTTGGTCAGTAGTTCCAGCAACATATCCATTGCCATAAAAATTTCATGAACGGCGTTCTCGCTTTTGTTTTTATACTGCGAGCATTCAGACTGGCTGTTATTGATCTCTATATCGATCACATCTTCTACCAATGCATCTTTATCCGCATAGAACTGGTAAATGGTTTTTTTGCTCATGCCCAACTGGTTGGCAACCTCGTCCATACTCACACTGCGTACGCCGTAACGCATAAACAATTCGTGTGCTTTTTTCACTATTCTTTCCTGTGCTTCCATAATTTTTAAATCGGGCACGAAACTATGGAAACTTTTTGAGCGACAAAAGTTTCCTGCAATATTTTTTTATGAATTTTGTGGTAAGCGGCGGATATTTTGGATGAATGCATGTTTTTCAGGCTTACTGACGTTAGTTTATCAGCCACTCTTTGTGCTTTGCAGAGAACATGTTATTAAACATCCATGAGCATAACAATGATCAAATCCTCAATTCTTACTTACTTTACACTCTAATTCATCTACATGAGTAAAGCTGAACGCAGGCTGGGTTTCCGTGCTTACCTGCGAAAACTGTTGCAATATTTTTTACAGGGGCTGATCGTATTGGCGCCCATCGGCATTACCATATGGGTGGTATTGGGTTTGTTCAATTTTGTAGATGATATATTGCCTAATATCATTCATACAGTTGCGCCCGATTATCTCACCAAAGATGTGTCGGGTAACCTGAATAAGATACCCGGGCTTGGTTTTATCATAGTGATCGTATTGGTATTACTGGTAGGGTGGCTATCATCTATATTCATTGGTGTGAAGCTCGTATCTGTATTGGATAAGCTGCTTGAAAGAACACCCGGCATCAAATTCATCTATTCGCCGATAAAAGATTTCTTAGAAGCATTTGCCGGCAACAAGAAAAAATTTGATAAACCCGTACTCGTAAATATTGATGCAACGGATGTATGGCGCATCGGTTTTATCACACAGCCCAATGCGCATGAATTTGGTATGCCCGAACATGTAACCGTTTATGTGCCGCATTCTTATGCCATTTCAGGTATTACTTATATCGTACCACGCGAGCGGATCAGGCTGTTGCCGAATGTGAGTGCGGCAGATGCGATGAAGTACACTGTTTCGGGTGGAGTAACGGATGTTCATGAATAAGATGATAGATGGCAGATGACGGATTAGAGAAAGAAGATAGTTGACAGAAAAAAATAAGAAATAAAACGCTGCTCTCACACTTGTCATCTAACAACTAACATTTTTTCCCTTCCACTCTTTATCTGTCATCCGGCAACTGTCATCTAACATCTTCTTCCGCCGTTTAACAAAACCCTCGCAAACCATTTACCCCAAATCAATTTACTTTGCTGTTCAAGCAACCGAAATGAAACTACATAACTTTAATTCGGGCCCATCTGTTCTGCCGCAGCCTGTACTGGAAGAAGCAGCCAGGGCCATCATCAATTTCAATGATACCGGCTTATCTGTTCTCGAGATCGGGCACCGCACAGCATGGTTCCAGGAAGTATTGCACGAAGCCATCGCATCGGTCAAACAATTGATGCAGCTGGATGATTCGTATGAAGTATTGTTCCTGCATGGCGGCGCAACCACACAATTCATGCAGGTTCCGATGAATCTGCTGGATGACAATGAAACCGCTGCTTATTGCGATAACGGGATCTGGGGAAAGAAAGCATCCAAAGAAGCTTCTCTTTTTGGCAAGGTGAATGTGGTGGCAGATTCATCAGATAAAAACCATACGTATATACAAAAACAATTTGCCGTTCCTGCCGATGCAAAATATTTACACATCACCACCAATAACACAGTGGAAGGAACGGAATGGCACCAATATCCTGAAACCAATGTTCCGCTGGTAGCAGATATGAGCAGCGATATCTTCAGCAGGCCGGTTGATTTTAAAAAATTCTCGCTTATTTATGCAGGTGCGCAAAAAAATATGGGCGCCGCCGGTGTGAACCTTGTAGTGGTTAAGAAAGGGATACTGGGTAAGGTTTCGCGCCGCATACCCACCATCATGGATTATCAAAAACATATTGAAGCCGGTTCATTAATGAACACTCCGCCGGTTTTTGCCGTATATGTGAGTATGCTTACCCTGCGATGGATCTTATTGGAAGGCGGCCTGGCCGAAATGGAAAGAAGAACCATCGCCAGATCAGCTCTTTTATAT
>Ga0206949_1131_pt1 | contig 26584 bp, 19 predicted proteins | sample Alteio_BWOrgHeat_40_FD_153240 | JGI IMG/M metagenome (GOLD analysis project Ga0206949, IMG submission 153240) | Enriched cells from forest soil in Barre Woods Harvard Forest LTER site, Petersham, Massachusetts, United States -... | ecosystem: Environmental > Terrestrial > Soil > Temperate forest >...
TCCCAAAGATATTGACCCAACCACGCATCCATTCTATAAAAAAACTTACCTGCGTTTAATGCCGGCGGCAGGTGGAGTTCCCAAAACGATCGCTTATATATATGGCGGGCAGGGAACCATCAATGTTCCGAGCTGGTCGCCGGACAGTAAACGGATCGCGTTTATCAGTAACAGCAAATTGTAGCACAGATTTTAGTGATTTTTAACCGCAGGTTCGCAGATCATTTGTTTAGAAATAATCTGCGAATCTGCGGCTTAATATATCGTACATCATGCAACAATAGTAACTTTGATACATGACAGGATCGTTTGCAAATGATGTACGCCGGAATAAAAATTTTGTTCAGCTGGTAAGCCTTTGCTGTATCATTTTATTTTTTTCCTGCCAGGATAAATATCTCATGGGCGTTATCCCTTCGGCAACCGGTTCGTTGAAAAGTGATTCCACCGGTAGCTGCCTTTCAGAAACGATCAGCGGCGTATTCATTGCGGGTAAAGAAATGAACGATACCAATTATTTACAGGTAGGCGTTAATGTAAAGTCTACGGGTAAGTATACCATCAAATCAACAACTGTAAACGGTTATTCATTTTCTGCAAGCGGCAGTTTTAATACGACCGGCCTTAACACAGTAAAACTGGCCGCAACCGGAAAACCCGTTACAGCAGGCGCCAATAATTTTTCAGTAAATTTTGATACGAGTGTTTGCAAGATCACCATTATTGTTTTACCGGTTGGCAGTGCACCGGCTCCTGCAGCGGTTTTTACTTTATCGGGCACAACCAGTTGCCTTAACGATACACTTTCCGGAAACTATGTAAAAGGCATAACGCTTGATACAAGTTCAAAAGTTGTTATCAGCCTCACGGTTACTGTTGCCGGCACATACAGAATTTCTACCGATACGGTAAACGGTTATAAATTTTCTGCTGTCGGAACTTTTACAAAAACCGGTGCGCAAACCGTGATACTTACCGCATCCGGCACACCTGTTAACAGTGGAACTGATGCATTCACGGTTATCGGAACCAGTGCAGACTGTACATTTCCCGTTACTGTTGTAACGGGTGTTGCCGTTACAGGCACCGACCACTTTCCTTTAACTAATGGAGATCTATGGAACTATGATGACCTGTTCAGTACAGGCGATACATTGCAACGGATCATGACAGATTCTGTAAACACGAACAACAACAGGTATCAGATAATGGAAGAAAGGCAGGCAGGAAATAATGTTCAATACCTGTTTCGTAAAGTAGACAGTATTTATTATGAATACGGTTCGGTAGATAAATATACGAACAGTGTAAAATTCAGCCCGCAGATAAAAAAAGAGTTTCCGTTCTTAAAAGAAGGCCTTTCAACCGGCGATGCTTGGAGTACGGATGAATATATCGGGCCGGCAACATTCGGGCAAACCATTTATTTAAAATATAATTTCTCCTGCATCAATGCCAATGCTGTTGTAACGGTTAATGGAAAAACATTTACGAATGTGTATAAAATAGTGATGCTTCCGCAGATCAAATCAGCCCAAACCTATCCATACACCGGAACCGGCGAGCGGATGGATATTTATTATGCAAAAGGTATCGGCATCATCTATTACAAATCCATTTCTTCAGGCGGCTCATCCAGTTTTACTTTGGCTGAGAAGCAGATAAGGAACTGGGTGGTGAAATGATTGTAAAATGAACTGGTTCGTTAATTTAGATCTTGTTCAATTTAAGTGAAAAGAATTGCTTTGATTATGGTAACTTACCTGTATAAAGATCATCCTTGAATACATAGTATACTATTCATATCATAACATGCTGAATGTTTTTTAAACCTATTTATTATGCATTCCTACGATAAAAAAGCGACTAAACAAGGATCACTCACAACCAACTCTGGCGTTCAGCAAAATCAAAAAGATTCTTCCGGCCGGTACCTTCAGGATAACCGTATAAAAAAGATATCGCAGGCAACTGCCGCAACCATACAGAAAAAAGTCAATACTACCGGGTTGCCCGACCAGTTAAAGGCAGGTGTCGAAAATCTTTCGGGCCTTTCTATGGATGACGTAAAAGTTCATTATAATTCCGGCAAGCCTGCACAAATGCAGGCGCATGCATTTGCGCAGGGAACGGATATTCACATTGCGTCGGGCCAGGAAAAACACCTGCCTCATGAAGCATGGCATGTAGTACAGCAAAAGCAAGGGCGTGTGAAACCGACCTTGCAAATGAAAGGCGTTGCTATTAATGATAATAGAAGCCTGGAACAGGAAGCAGACCAGATGGGTAAAAACGCAATAAATACCCACAAAGAACATTCAGCAGCCAAAACACAGGCAACGGGCTCGAAAATAGTACAGCGCAATTATATAGGAGATTTAGCTAAGTCACAGCAAACGTGGAGAAAGGTGCGTGACCAAACAGATGAAGCAACATTTGAAACGTTACCTAACTATGATGCAGGCATTGAGCGTAGAAGGAGTGATGAGGATGCCGCCGGCTTAAGGGCATGGACACAAAATTATTTAACCCATACAAATGCGTCTTTTCATGAACTCAATCTTGCTGCACATGTAGCAAGGTTTGGTGTACGTTCTACTTTAGCACCGAGCGTTCTTGCCCAGGCCGATGTGAGGGTACGATCAGCCAGAGTAGATATGCCGATAGAGGCCAAATATAGTGATTCACCAGAGCAGACTCAGATCGATAAATTGATAAGAGAAGGTCATGCCCAACTTGGAAAATCAAGATCATCAGCTGCCACTGGAGCAACCACATGGCGGCTTTCAATAAACATTAGCAATGCGCTTAATCCATGGCCTTACACCCCCTCAACCGTTGACGCCCACCCGGATCCGAGCTCAATTGAGCTTGGTGAAGCAGCAAAAGGAAGAAATTTATCGCATGGGAGTGGCCTTCCCGCCGATCATACGCAGATCGAAGTAATATCCGCGAGATTTAAAAAGACTTTCCATTTTGCAATTTGAGATAGCTGAAATTTATAAGCAGTTACCTCATTATCGGACTGATTTTTTACTGAAATAAATATTTAAATCTTGCCGCATAAAAAAACCTGCAACAATTGATTGCAGGTTTTTTTTGAACCGCGGAGAGTTAGGGATTCGAACCCCAGGACCTGTTACAGTCAACAGTTTTCAAGACTGCCGCAATCGACCGCTCTGCCAACTCTCCGGGTGCAAAATAATAGTGCAGCGGCCTATCTACCAAAAAAGAATGGCTTAGAGCAGAAAATACTTCTGTAATTCAACGTGGATGGGACTTCCAGTCAAATCCTTAACTTCCGCCAGATCTTCCGCGCAGATGTTCTTTTCTTTTAGCGTACGGCATCTAACATTCGTTGCTAACTTCAACCCACAGACCCTATCGATAAAGGATCAGGTTTTTATTACACACAAAAGAAAAGATCATGGAAATTAAACGTAGCGGTTCACAACCTTCCGGTAAAGGCGCCGCTGAATATTTTACAGGAACGGTGCGGATTGATCCGTTGTTTACACCGCCGGATCCGGCACGTGTGGCAATGGCGCTGGTTACATTTGAGCCGAATGCGAGAACAGCATGGCATACACATCCATTAGGACAAACGCTGATCGTTACCGCCGGCTCAGGCTGGGTGCAACGGGAAGGTGGCGCGATCGAACATATTCACCAGGGCGATGTGGTGTATTTTATGCCCGGCGAAAAACATTGGCATGGGGCAACAGCTACTACTGCCATGAGCCATATTGCGGTGCAGGAAAGATTGAATGGTTCGCCGGTGGATTGGATGGAGAAGGTGACGGATGAGGAATATAATAAGTGATAAGAAGAATGATTGTTACCTGCATCTTTCATCTCAACACCACCACCCACCCCGAAAGCGGCGCCAAATTCAATTTCAGATCGATCACATAATAATAAGTGGCAACCGGTACGGGTTTATGATTATAAGTTCCATCCCAGACGGGGTTGTTGGCTTTTGATTGGAAGATAAGTTGTCCCGTTCGCGTGTACACATGCAGAATGGCATCGGGATAAGTTTCGAGCCCTTTGATCACCCAGGTATCATAAATGCCATCGCCATTCGGCGAGAAAACATTGGGAATGAAAATATTTTTATAAACACGCACAAATACATTGTCGGATACTACCGGGCAAGCGCCTCCCGGTAAAACCGATAAAGTATATGTGATAGAATCTGTTGGGCTAACCGTTGGCGTTAATGTATTAAAATTGATCATCGCCGTTAATGGCGACCAGGAAAAACTACTCATATTACCACTCACGCTTCCATCGAGCATAACGGATTGCCCTTCAAATATTGCTTTATCGGGGCCGGCATTTACACGCGGGTTCTGAATAACATATACGGTTGTTTGTGCCGTATCCTTACAACCAAATTGATTGGCTACGGTAACCGTGTATTGCGTAGTATCTTTTGGTGTGGCTATCGGATTGGCGATCTGTGCATTTGATAAACCGGTTGTTGGCGACCAGCTATAAATGCTTCCGCCGGATGCGGCCAGCGCAACACCTGTTCCATCGCAAATGATCGTGCTGGCGCTTGCTTTTGCGGTTACTCCCTGAAAAACTTTTACATTAAAAGTATCGATCGCATTGCAACCCTGCGCTGTGGTAATGATCACGCGGTACAAACCCGAATCTGCATATGTTACCTGTGGCAATAACGGGTTATAAATAGTGGATGAAAAATTATTCGGCCCAGACCATTGATAAATAAAGCTGCTATCATTTGCAGTGATGAACTGGAGATCCGTGCTCGTACAACCCAGCACAAAAGTTTTCGGAACCAGGATTGGCGCAGGATAAACATTGATCGTAACAATACTCGATATGATCCTGCATTGCACACTGGAAAAGTTAGTGGCATCGGCCGATACGATGCGGTATTGATACATTCCGGAAGTTGTTGGCTGCCGCGTATAACTGGCAGACTGGGCGCCGGTAATATCTGTCCATGTTATGCCTGAATCTTTGCTTACCTGCCATTGAATGGCTGAACCGGTAAAACCTGCTGTTGAACCTGCATCTAATATAAATGATACCGGATTATTCTGGCAGATATTAACCGATGTTGCAGGCTGGTTCCGGATACTTGTACTGAGCAACGGGCCGCATGGCCGAAAGGTAATATCATCCAGCGCGAGGTCATTGCCGCAACCGCCGGGTGCATTATTGGTTATACGCAGAACCACACTGCTTACGCCAACGGGTGTTTTAAAAAATGTACCGTATTGTTTCCATAGAGCCAGGCCCGTATTGGGAATATCGCCTGAATCATATTTCAGTAAAACAGTTCCGTCAGTTGTTTCTATCCTGAATGTAAGATTTGGTTTTGTTCCCTGGAAATTGCAGGCGGTTGGCCTCAGAACACTCAGTACCCATGCAGCAAATTCATACGTGGTATTACCGCATAAGCCATCAACTGTTTGAACATAAAAATCATTGGGCGTGAGGGATGCATTAACAAGCATAAATCTTCCACCTGCATCGCCGGTATGATCGGTTGTCATCGTGATCCAGGTACCGTTAAAACAGGTGGAAGTTACATTGGTAATAGTATAAGAACCATCCTGGGGGCAGTCGAAACTTGCGTAAGTCATATTTGTAACACCTGGCGCCAAAGGGCCCGCTGCGGTTTTGTTGTTGCCGAATGTGATGTTTACGATCGGATCGCCAAGGCTGCCTGTACAAAGCTGGCCAAAAGCAAACTGTGCAGATATCAGAAAAGCAAAAATGAGCACAGCATTCTTCATAGCATTACCTCATTTTTATTCGTTGGGCTGTTTTACTTTTTCAACCGGGATCAGGTCAGCAATATTTACGTTCATCGGCAGCACACCGATCTGTACAATGGCGCGTTTGCCGCGTATTTCTTTTACTTCGCCTACCTGGTAATTCTTTTTTAATTTAACCAAAGACCCTGCCACGATATCTTTATTCAGCTCCTTGTATTTCTGATCAACTTTTTTTGCCAGTTTATTTACCACGATCTCTTCTTTTCCTTTAAAAAGCAGGTTCTGTAAATTCTTTACCACTTCATTTTTGTTTTCAGATTTTTTCCAGTCGAGAACGATCTGTTTTAATTTCCGTTCCATATCCTTTAAATAAACCAGCCTTTCTTCCGCTATCTTATTTTGATTCTTTAATAGTTCGATCTGCTGCCTGTGGCGTTCCCTGTCGAGAACAGCCTGCATTTCTTTTTTTAATTTTTCATTTTCCTTTACAAGGCGGCTGAGTTCTTTTTTCTCCTTATCTAATTGCTGCAGATCCTGCTCTGTGCTGTTAAGCAAACGGTCGAGTTTGAAATGGTCATCATCCACCAGTTTTCTTGCTTTGCTGATAAGGTGCTGCGGCAGGCCGATCCGTTCGGCAATGGCAAAAGTGTACGAGCTGCCGGGTTTGCCGATCACGAGTTTATACATCGGCTGCAGGTTCACTTCATCAAACTGCATAGCTCCATTGATCACACCCTGCGTATGGTTGGCCATTACTTTTAAGTTGAGGTAATGCGTGGTAACGATACCGTAAGCATGGCGGCGCGATAATTCTTCCATGATCACTTCAGCAAAGGCACCGCCGAGGTTCGGATCGCTGCCGCTGCCGAGCTCATCAATAAAAAATAATGTTTTACCATTCGCCGTTTCAATAAAATATTTCATGTGCAGCAAATGGCTCGAGTAAGTGCTCAATTCAAATTCAAGATTCTGTGTATCGCCGATATGAATAAATAACTGTTTAAAGATCCCCATCTGCGAATCGGGGTGAACAGGAACCAGCAAACCGCTCTGTAACATCAATTGATTGAGGCCGATCGTTTTCATCGTTACCGTTTTACCACCCGCATTCGGGCCGCTGATCACGAGGATCCGGTTCTTTTCATCCAGTGTAATGGTAACGGGAATTGTTTTTTTACCGGATGCTTTGTTGTATAGATATAATAAAGGATGATACGCATCGATTAAATGAACATGCGCTTTATCTGCAAGCGACGGTAATTGTGCATGCATGTCGATCGCAAGTTTTGCTTTGGCATGAATAAAATCATATTCGCCGGTGGTATCTAAATATTGTTGTAACAGCGGCGCGTAAACGGATAGTTTTGCCGTAAGCTCACGTAAGATCCTTTGTACTTCCCTTCCTTCATCGTGTTCCAGTGCAAATACATCATTGTTGAGGCCGATGGTTTCTTCGGGTTCGATAAAAGCTGTTTTGCGGCTGTCGCTTTCGCCATGCAATATTCCTTTTACCTGACGTTTGTGTTCTGAAAATACAGCCACTACCCTTCTTCCGTTGCTGAAGCTTTCGTCAATATCCGCGCTGTAACCGGCTTTGGCGAGTTTGGCAATTACTTTGTCGAACATGCGCCGCAGTTCATTTCTTTTTCTGAAAAGGCTCATGCGGATCCGCTGCAGGTCTTCTGAAGCATTATCTTTTACATTGCCGTTCTCATCGAGGATCTCATCGATCAGCTGGATGATCAGTTTTTCATAATACGTTCCGGCGATCACTTTTGCGAGTGCAGGAAAAGCCAGCCTTCTTTCCGTATCGAACCAGCGAAAAACAGATGCGATGTTTTCGCAAAGTTTGCGAACCGGCAACCATTGTTCGCCTGCCAGCATTGCGCCGGGGATGGATAATAATTTTATATCGCGGCTGATATTGTACGTAAAGTCATTGGGAAAATATTGTCCCTGCTGCAGGATGAGTTTGTATTCATTGGTTTGATGCAGTTCCAGTTCAATATATTCCTTCCGTGTATGGATACGAAGTTCTGACGCCTTGCTTTTGGCGTATTCGGTTTTGGCATGATCGGTAACCAATGCTTTTACCTTATCAAACTCCAATTGCGATGCTGCGGATTCTGGATATAAACGCATAAGTGGCAAAGGTAAGCTTTCAGCCTTCAGCTTTCAGCGTTGAGCGTTTAGCGTTTAGTCTTGAACCTTTGTTTGTAAGAAATAAATTAACTGTTTGCCTAAAACCTCATAAATAAGTATATCGTACTTTTAAAAAAATATTCGAATGCGCACGATTTTTTCAGGGATATTGCTGGCGATCAGTTTCGCGGCATGCTCCCAACAAAAAAAAGAGAATAAATTAGAGGCTATGAATAATGAATCGATCCCGGCCGGTGTAAAAACCGATACAGCAACTTTTGGCGAAGGCTGTTTCTGGTGTACCGAAGCTTTTTTTCAAAGATTGAATGGCGTGTATAAAGTATTAAGCGGTTATGGCGGCGGATTTGTAGAAAACCCCACCTATGAACAGGTCTGCGATAAAAATACCGGGCATGCAGAGCTTGAGCGTATCGTATATGACCCATCCAAGATAACGTATGATGAATTGCTGGAGGTTTTCTGGAAAACACATGACCCCACCACTATGAACCAGCAAGGCAATGATATCGGCCCGCAATACCGCAGCGTGATCTATTACCACAATGAAGAACAAAAACAAAAAGCGGAACATTATAAAGATGCACTGAATAAAAGCGGTGCATGGGATAGGCCTATCGTTACAACTATTGAACCGTTTAAGAATTTTTATCCTGCCGAAAATTATCACCAGAATTATTATAACGATAATACCAATCAGGGCTATTGCCGTTTTGTGATCGCGCCGAAGCTGGAAAAATTTGAGAAAGCATTTAAAAATAAGCTGAAGGATCATTAATTGAATGATGCCTAATGAAAGAAGGTAGCTTAATTACTGCGCCTCCGCGCCTTTGCGTGAAAAAATGCACGCAAAGGCGCGGAGGCGCAGTTTTGAGTTTTTAAACCGACACACTATAGGCTTTTGGCCTTTTTTATTTCTTATCGTCTTTTAGTTTTATATTCATTATGCAAAAACAACAGGATGAAAAAGCGTTGCCTTTTTTTTGTTGCAGGTTTTATAATGTTTTCGCAGCTGTCTTTGGCACAACACAAAAGCGATTCGCAGGATTCCGTTTTCTATAACCTGGATGTTCCCAAAAACTGGCATGATAATAAAGTGTTGTTCAGCCTTACCGGGCTGATCGAAAAAACAGTTCCGTTCCTGAAAGAAAAAAAAGTCTGTGTCGGATGCAGCAACGATACCTATACGGTTTCACTTTTTATTACACCTCCCAAGCCTTTTCAGCATAACCTGATCGATATTACCAAAGTATATGAAACTGCGAACGACAAATACGAATACAATCTTTTGTATTATTTCTTTGCCTCGTTGCTGATAAAAGCAAAAGACAATTCGATACTCGGCGAAATTGTGCTGGTTGATTCGATGGAAACATTTACTCGGTCAAAAGTGTATAACCTGCCGTCTACCCACAGCGCCATCGATTACCGCCTGCTTGGTAAAATACAGAACGGCAGCGGCTACAGGACAACGGGGGCCAGTATGGCCAACATCACAAGTCATTTGTTCGACCGCGATAAATTTACAAAAGACCACGAAAAGGAAATGCTTCCCAATGAACAAGACGTGCGCGAAATGATACAGGCAAGGATGTATGCGTTTGAAACGACCGGGAAAAATTAGTTAAGAGTGAATAGTTAAAAGTGAGATAACTCTTAACTTTTAACTATTCACTTTTAACTTTCAACAGCACAATCCTTGTTCTCCGCAGTTCTAACAAATTCAACGCGTTCGGATAGAATCCTTCTATATTGGGCTGTACCAAATGAAAAGCCATATCGTACCAAAGCGGGATAACGGGTGCATCATTGATCACGAGCTGATCCATTTCGCGATATAGCTGATAACGGATCGAATCATTATTTTCCTGTAATGCTTTTTCATACAGCACATCAAAAGCTGCATTCTTATAGCGCGTATAATTGGGTGGTGCAGGGTTTTTACTGTAATACATGGCCATATAATTTTCGGCATCGGGATAATCGGCTATCCAGCTTCCGCGAAAAAACAATGCCTGCGATTTGGCAGTCTGTTCAAGCAATAAACTTTTCTGTATCACTTCTACCTGCACGGGAATGCCGATCTCTTCCAGTTGCCGTGCAACAAAGCTGGCGATATCTGCATAGATATTGATCGTTAATAATTTTATCGGCGGAATATTCTTGCCATCAGGGAAACCGGCATCGGCCAGTAATTTTTTTGCTTTGGCTGGATCATAATTATACCCTTTTACAAACGCTGTATTCTTTGATGGCAACCCGCCCGGCACAAATCCTGCTTCGGCGGCAATGCCAATAGAATTGCGCATATACATCATCAGCTGTTGGCGGTTGATCGCATAATTCATTGCCTGCCGTACCGCTTTGATACCGGTTACCGTATTCTTTACCAATGGATTGTTCTGATCAACCAGGATCCCGAAATATTCCGTGTTGAGATATGGATGTTTTTTCAGAACGATCTTACCTATCCATTGCGAACGCAATTCGCCTTTTTTTGTCAGTATCTCATCTTTAAAAGAAGGGTCGAGGTCATTGATAAAACTCAACTCACCCTGTCTGAACTGCAGAAACTCAGTTGCTTTATTATCGAAGAAAGTTATTTTGAGCGCATCTAGATACGGAAGCTGTTTTCCGCTGCTGTCGTGCTCCCAGTAATGTTCATTTTTGTGCATGATCATCGTCTCGCCTTCATCCCACGATACCAATTCAAATGGCCCGGTACCACAGGGATGCCGGCGGAAATCCTTTCCATATTTTTCCACCACTTCTTTTGGTACGATGCTGCAATACTGCATACTTAATATTCCCATGATGGGATGAAAAGGCCGTAATAATTTTAATTGAAAAGTAGAATCATCCAGTGCTGCAAAACCATTTGCCGTATCGATCCGGTTATTAAAGATCCATGCGCCGCTGCTGGCGGTGTTTTTATCGATGATGCGTTGTAAGCTGTATACAACATCCTGTGCATGCATCTCCCTTCCTTTGCCGTTCGGGAACGCATCATTATCCTGGAACACAATACCCGTGCGGAGATGAAAAGTATAGGTTAACCTGTTCTCACTTACTTCCCAGCTTTTGGCAAGTGATGGAATGATATTGAGGCCGCTGTCTATTTCCACCAACGTATTATATAACTGGTGAACGGGCCACATGATAGACTGGTTCTTGGCAAATGCCGGATCAAGCGTAGCGATACCGGTAGATTCGTTATAATAAAACACCTGTTTGCCTGATGGTTTCTGTTTACTGCAGCTAAAAAACAAACCGCCGGCCATTATCATCAAAAAATAACCGCACAGTTTTGCGCGATTCTGTGTTGTTTTGTGTTTTAAGGGTTTATTGGCATTCATCCTATCTTTAATATTCTAATTTCAACGTATGCATACAAAATTCAAATTACTTACATTATTTGGTTTCTTCTGTTCAGGTTTTGCTTTTGGGCAGCTTGGCGAAAAAAAAGAAGTGTTCACACATGCAGATACATTGCGCGGAACATTAAATGCAGACAGGACTTGGTGGGATGTGATCCATTATACCGTTGATGTTACGCCCGACTACGATGCAAAAAGCATCAAAGGAAAAATGGACATGCGTTTTAAAGTACTCGAACCCGGAAAACGCATGCAGATAGACCTTCAGCAACCGATGGAGCTGACAAAAGCATACTTCCATGATAAACAATTAAAATATACACGTGAAGGAAATGTTTATTATATCGAATTTCCTGATGGATTAAAGAAAGGAAAAACAGAAACGCTTGCATTGGCTTTTGCCGGCAATCCAAAAATTGCAAAACGTGCGCCGTGGGATGGCGGATGGATCTTTACCAAAGATTCACTTGGCCGCCCGTGGATGACGGTTGCCTGCCAGGGTTTAGGCGCCAGCGTTTGGTATCCATGTAAGGATCATCAAAGCGATGAACCTGATAGTGGCGCTATTCTGCAGATAACCGTGCCCGATACATTAGTGGCTGTGGGCAATGGACGATTGATCAGCAAAAAATCTTTTAGTGCGGGCACAATGACCTGGCGATGGGAAGTAAAAAATCCGATCAACAATTATTCGATCGTTCCATACATTGGTAAGTATGTAAATTTTACAGACACGGTCATGGGCGAAAAAGGAAAACTGGATATGAGTTACTGGGTGCTTGATTATAATGTAGAAAGAGCGCAGAAACAATTTACACAGGCAAAGACCATGATACATGCGTTTGAATACTGGATGGGGCCTTATCCGTTCTATGAAGACAGTTATAAGCTGGTTGATGCACCGCACCTCGGCATGGAACACCAGAGCGCAGTTGCATATGGCAACAAATATCTGAATGGTTATCTTGGCCGTGACATGAGCGGAACGGGTTGGGGATTGAAATGGGATTTTATCATCGTGCATGAAAGCGGCCATGAATGGTTCGCCAATAGTATCACCAGTAAAGACCTTGCAGATATGTGGATCCATGAAGGCTTTACTAATTATTCCGAAACCCTGTTCACAGAATATGTATACGGCAAAGAAGCGGGCAATGAATACAACTACGGATCACGCAAAGGCATTAAAAACGACAGGCCTATCATCGGGCCGTATGGCGTGAACAAGGAAGGCAGCGGCGATATGTATCCGAAATCCGGCAACATGTTGCAGAGCATCCGCCATGCAATGAATAATGATGAAAAGTTCAGGGCGATGTTGCGTTACCTGAATAAAAAATTCTATCATCAAACAGTAACCACAGAAGATATCCAGAAAGTAGTGAGTGAATATTTTGGCAGCAGTGTACAAAGAATATTTGACCAGTATTTACGGACCACACAGATACCTGTGCTGGAATATTATATATCGCCTGATAAAACCCAGCTCTCCTATCGTTACACAAATTGTGTGGATGGATTCAATCTCCCCATCTTTATCAAAACAGACCTGGGTGGATTATTGTTAGGACCAGAATCAAACAAATGGAACACAAAGACTTTACGTCCTGGTGATCTGCAGGCTTATAAACTGGATTCGATAGAAAAGAATTATTACGTAACCGTAAAACAAGTTCAGTCAACAAACTGATACGCTTAACGCGAAAAGCTGAACGCTTAACGCAAACCAATAAACGAATAAACCAGTAAACCAACTTAATGGGTAATATCCGGAAGCAGACCATCATCTCGAGTATACTGGTGTATATTGGTTTTTTTATTGGCTTCATCAATAATTATTTCTTCACGGCTAAAGTGCCTTTCTGGTTTTATAAGAGCGGAAATATTTTTACACCGGAACAATACGCTCTTACAAAAGTGTTCACCGATATTTCGCAGATCATGTTTGCTTTCGGAGCGTTGGGTATCATTCCGGTAGTGTATAAATTCTATCCCTATTACAAGGATAACCTGGAAGAAAAAAAGACCGATCTGATGACATGGGCTTTGCTCATTACATTGATCGGCTTTCTGCTCGTGCTGGCAGGCGGTTTGTATTTTGAACCGTTGATCGTTCGGAAATTCAGTGAAAGGTCTCCCCTGCTGGTTGAATTTTATTTATGGGTATTCCCATTGGCAGCGGGAATGCTGTTATTTTCTGTGATAGAAAGTTTTTGCTGGGCGCTGCAACGATCCGTTGTTTCCAATTTTCTGAAAGAAACAGGGATCCGTGCACTCATCAGCGTGCTGATCGCTTTTTATTATTTTAAAGTGATCTCGTACCGAACATTCATCTGTTTATTTTCTCTTCATTATCTCGTTGTGTTTTCGGTGTTACTGGTTTATTTGTACCGGTCGGGACATCTTCATTTTACTTTTACCGTAAGCCGTGTTACAAGAAAGTTCTGGAAAAAAATGGTGAGCATGCAGATACTGCTGTATAGTGGTACCTGTATTGCAGCCGTTGCAGCAACCATAGACACATTGATCATTGCAAGTTTAAAAGGGCTTTCTACTGCAGGTATTTTTGTTTTTGCGCAATTTGCATCTTCGCTGATACAAGTGCCGCAAAGAAGCATCACCGCTATTTCTGCCAGTGTGTTATCGCGTGCATGGAAGGATAAGAATTATAAGGAGATAGAACGGATCTATTCGCGATCCTGTATCAATCTGTTGTTGATGTCGCTGTTTATCTTCGGCAACCTCTGGCTCAATATGGTTCCCGGCATGCAGCTGTTCAGGATCCAGGATGCATATACAGCCGGCATGGGCGTTGTGTTTGTATTGGGTATGGCACGGATGATAGATGCAGTTACCGGTTTGAATACAATGGTGATCAATACCTCTACTTTCTGGCGTTTCGATTTTTACAGCAGTGTGATATTACTTGCGTTCCGTTTGCCGTTAACTTATTTCCTGATCAAAAATTATGGTATCATCGGTTCGGCATTTGCAGAGCTTACGGCTGTAACCCTGATCAATTTTGCGCGGTACGAATTTCTCCGCAGGAAATTCAGGATGCAACCTTTCAATCAAAAAACATTCTACTCAATTGTTTTAGCCGTTGCGGCATATGGCATTTGCTATTTTGCTTTCAGAAGTGTGGGTGGATGGACAGGATTGATATTACGCGGCATAACTTTCTCACTCATGATGATCGCCGGAATATTTTACGGAAAACTCACACCTGATGCGGGGCAGTTATATGAAGTGTTTCTAAAACGGATCGGGAAATCTAAATAGTAACGTGTTTTAGAATTAAACACATAGGTACATAGGTTTAGGAAAAGGAAACATAGCTTCCGTCTATGTGCGCCTGGCTTTTAACTATGTAACTATGTGTTTAAAAAATGCCACACGGAATTAACAGCCCAGGTAAAATTATTATTTACCCTTAACCGCTGCATCATTAGCCGGAGTTGCCCTGCCGGCTCCTTTAAATTTTGGCTGCCAGTATTTTTCATTCAGGTCGCTGATCATCACACCACCGCTCGTGGCTGCATGTACAAATTTGTTATTGAGTAAGTAAACACCCACATGCGAAACCTGTTTTCCTTCGGTATTAAAAAAAACAAGATCGCCTTCACGCAGATCTTCGAGATCTATCTTCTCACAAAAATTATATTGCTCCAGCGAAGTGCGCGGCAATGATATTTTATACACATCACGCAAAATGATCTGTGTAAAAGCAGAGCAATCGATACAGCCATCCGTGCTCCCGCCCATGCAGTATTTTGTGCCCCACCATTTATCGATCGTTTCCAGTAAAGGAATATTGGTCAGCTTCTCAACCGTTGCATCTGTTGCGATCGCATATTTTAACTGCAACATATTCGCATTCTCCAAACCGGTGCCCATGAGTTTTGCATTTGGTTTATCAACAGGCGCTGAAGATCTGTTACCGGTTTCCGGTTTCTGGTTGGCGGTAATATATTTGTTATTGGCTGCAGAACCGCCGGGCGTAACTTCTATCCCATTCAGAAATTCGCGTTTACCGGGCTTACCCGATTTTTTAAGTGCAGTAGAAGATGCAGCGCTATCCTTTCCGCTGATCGAATGCACAGTATGGCAACCGGAAAATACCAGCAGGCTTATGACCGCTATCGTTATTACGTGTAGTTTCATACTTGCTTTTGCAAGTTAAGAGGCGTGTTGTTAATACGATTACAAACTGAATAACTTTAGGTTTTTTGAGACACGAAATATGAAAATGTGGATAAGTCTGGAGACTGGAGTTAGGAGACTGGAGTATTAAGTTAAAAGATGAAGATGTGGAAAATTGTTTCATGAAAACCTCTATCCAATAAACGATATTTGCAGGCTGTCCGTAGCCTGAATACTCCAGTCTCCAGACTTCTAACTCCAGACTTAAAATAATGACCCAATTTTCACATCTCCACGTCCACACCCAATACTCGCTCCTAGATGGTGCCGCACCGATCGACGGCCTGTATAAAAAAGCTATGAAAGATGGCATGCCTGCATTGGCCATCACCGACCATGGCAATATGTTTGGCGCATTCAATTTTGTAGCGCAGGCATGGAAGAATACCAAAGTGGTTGGCAAGGACGATAACGGGAAAGACATTTTGGAACCGCTTGTAAAACCGATCGTTGGCTGCGAGTTTTATGTTGTGCGCGACAGGCACGCAAAATCATTCACGAAAGATGTGAAGGATGAACGTTATCACCAGGTATTGTTGGCAAAAAATAAAATCGGGTATCAAAATCTTGTAAAGCTTACTTCATTAGGTTTTATAGAAGGCATGTACAGCAAGTATCCGCGTATCGATAAAGAACTGATCGAGAAATACCATGAAGGATTGATCGCTACAACCTGCTGTATCGGCGCCTATGTGCCGCAAACGATTTTGCATGATGGCGAAGAAAAAGCGGAGAAAGAATTCAAGTGGTGGCTCGATATGTTTGGAGAAGATTATTATATCGAACTGCAGCGCCATAATATAAAAGAACAGGAACTGATCAACAACACATTGATCAAATTCTCTAAAAAATATCATGTGCCTGTTATTGCAACAAACGACAGCCACTATGTTGATAAGGACGATTCAAATGCACACGATATCCTTCTCTGCATCAATACCGGTGAAAAACAAAGCACGCCGGGTTTTGATGATTTTGTAAATGATGATACGCAGGTAAAGAACCGCCGGTTTAAATTTCCGAACGACCAGTTCTATTTTAAAACAAAGGATGAAATGGCGCAGCTGTTCAGCGATATTCCCGAATCGCTGGATAATACACAGGCCGTGGTTGATAAGATCGAGATCCTCAACCTGAAAAAAGATATCCTCCTTCCCGCCTTTCCTGTTCCGAAAGAATTTTTGGTGCATGCAGATGCCAACCTGAACCAGTGGGAATATTTACAACACATTACACGCGAAGGTGCGAAGATGCGTTACAACGATCTCACGCCCGAAATACAGGAACGGATAGATTTTGAACTGTTCACGATCCGCACAATGGGTTTTGCCGGTTACTTTTTAATTGTAAGCGATTTTATCAAAGCCGGCCGCGATATGGGCGTATTTGTTGGCCCCGGCCGCGGATCTGCTGCGGGAAGTGTGGTGGCATATTGCATCGGCATCACTAATATCGACCCGATCAAATACAATTTACTGTTCGAACGTTTCCTCAACCCCGACCGTAAGAGCATGCCCGATATCGATACGGATTTTGATGATGAAGGCCGCCAGAAAGTGATCGATTATGTAGTTGACAAATATGGAAAGAACCAGGTAGCGCAGATCATTACCTATGGTACCATGGCCGCAAAAATGAGCATCAAAGATGTGGCGCGCGTATTGGATCTTCCGCTTGCTGAAAGTAATATGCTGGCCAAACTCGTTCCCGACAGGCCGGGAACCGAATTGCGAAGGGTTTTAAAAGCGCCGATGACAATGAAAGACGGCGAGAACTCGCTCGAAGAAAAAGAAGGTTACCAGCAGGATGATATTGAAAATATAAAACGCATACGCGAAATATATAACGGAACGGATATCCGTGCACAGGTTTTGAAAGAAGCGGAAAGGCTCGAAGGCTCAGTACGGAATACCGGTATACATGCAGCCGGCATCATCATCGCGCCAAAAGATTTAACTGATTTACTTCCGGTTGCCACTTCTAAAGATTCTGAATTGTGGCTAACGCAGATAGAAGGCGGTGTGATCGAGGATGCAGGCGTTATTAAAATGGACTTTTTGGGATTGAAGACCTTGTCCATTTTAAAAACCGCTTTACAACTCATCAAACAAAATCATGGGATCACGATCGATCTCGATACGATTCCATTGGATGACGAAAAAACTTTTCATCTCTATCAAAAAGGAGAAACCAATGCAACGTTCCAGTTTGAAAGTGTGGGCATGCAGAAATATTTACGCGAACTGAAACCCGATAAATTCGATGACCTCATCGCGATGAATGCCTTGTACCGCCCCGGCCCTATTGCATATATTCCAAAATTCATCGACCGTAAACTTGGCCGCGAAGCCATCAGTTACGACCTCGATGATATGAAAGAATATCTCGAAGAAACATACGGCATCACTGTTTACCAGGAACAGGTAATGCTGCTCAGCCAAAGTATCGGCGGTTTTACCAAAGGCGATGCGGATGTATTGCGCAAAGCGATGGGTAAGAAACAAAAATCGGTGCTGGATAAAATGAAAGCGCAGTTTATTTCCGGCGCTACTGCCAAAGGATATGCAGCGGCTACATTAGAAAAAATATGGACCGACTGGGAATCATTCGCGCAATATGCATTCAACAAATCGCATTCTACCTGTTATGCATTTGTGGCTTATCAAACCGCTTATTTAAAAGCGCATTATCCGGGAGAATATATGTCGGCGGTTCTGAACCATGCAGGTGCCATCGACAAGATCACTTTCTTTATGGAAGAATGCAAACGCATGGGTATAAAAGTTCTCGGGCCAGATATCAATGAGTCGCTGAAAGGCTTTGCGGTTAACCAGAAAGGCGAGATCCGTTTTGGATTGGGTGGATTAAAAGGTGCGGGCGATGCAGCCGTTGATAACATCATCGCCGAAAGGGAAAAGAATGGCTGGTATAAAGACATGTTTGATTTCATCAAACGCGTGTTGCAGAAAAATGTAAATAAAAAATCGCTGGAGAGCCTTGCTTATTCCGGCGCCTTTGATTGTTTTACAACTTATCACCGCGCGCAGTATTTTCATATCGCTGATGGTGAAAGAACAACGGGGCTTGAAAAAATTATCGGTTACGGACAGGCGCAGCAGAGCCTGAGCATCGGAACCACCAATACATTGTTTGGCGACCTGGCAGATGCCATGCATATTCAAATGCCCAAGATCCCCAACTGCGAACAATGGACATTAACTGAATTGCTGGATCATGAAAAAGATGTGACCGGTATGTTCATGAGCGGACATCCTCTGGATCATTTTAAATTTGAGTTGAAGTATTACGGCATTACGCGTATCAATGATTTTAATGAAATAAAAGATACGCTTCAGCTTCAATCGAACCCGGGTAAAAGCCATCGTGTAGCTGGTTTGATAATAGATGTGCAGCACCGGGTGACCAAAACAGGAAAAAATTTCGGTTCATTCGTGATCGAAGACTTTACCGGTAAAACAGAATTTCTTTTGTGGAGCGAAGATTATATCAAGTTTCAGAATTATTTGGAGAAAGGGCAGAATGTTTTGCTGAACGGCTATTTCCGCCCGCGATACAACCGCCCTGACGAATTTGATTTTAAAGTGAACACCATGTCACTGCTGGAAACGGTAAAACAAAATCTTACCAGGAGTATCGAGATCAATATCCATCCTGCTTCGCTTACGAAAGATTTTGTAAATTTTGTAGATAAGAACGTCCGCAGTTTCCCGGGAAAATCTTCTCTCCGTTTTAATATCTACGAACCCAAAGAAAATCTCAAAGTGAGCCTTGTTTCTTTTGAAAAAGGTTTCCAGATGAATGAAGAAATGGCCGATTTTTTAATGGATAATCCTGATGTAGAAGTGCATGTTGGATTAGTTGGCTGATCTCTTTTTACTGATGATCACTGAACCTTGTTGTATACTTCCACATTTCCAAAAGAAAACAGTTCTGCGATATCGAGGTTATTTGGATTTGTAAAATTGCTACGCATTGTTATATGCGTTGTATTCGGTGCAATATTGATAACAGTTTTTTGGATATCTGACGTGTCTCGTATTGAATTAGCACCTTGGCTGTTGTTGATCAGGTTCATCTTGTCTATTTCTACCATCACCGTTCCATTGATTGGGCCTGATAACTCGCAGGTAAGGTCAACAAAAATGTTACAGGGTTTAGGCGTTTCGCCGTCTTTATAACTGTAACAAACCACTTCAGGTGTCATGGTAACGGTAAGCGTTGTGCCGTTGATGTTTCTTATAAGTGTTTCGCTTTCGGTTTTTTTAGTATTGTTTTCGATTGTTACGGGTTGCTCCACAAAACTTTTTGTGCAAGAGCAAAATAAGCAGATCACCAAAAGCGATCGTATCATCTGTATGTTTTTCATAGCCAGTCTTTTTTAGATATATTCTCATACATTGATTTTTATGTACACAATACTGCCTGTTAAAAACCAATACCATGGATTATGAAGTGTATTTGCTTGTATATGAGACATTTATAACCCATAACTCGCCGGCAACTACAGGTATTGCGGATTTCTTTACACGTAAATATGGATTGTGGGAATAGTGAATAAGAGGATAAACTGCCCGGCTGTCAGATTAACTGATGTAACGTCACTAAGCACAGTGGTGGAAAAGTCAAATCAGCATAAACCGCGGTTTGGATTTATATTTGACATCCCTTACGTGTTAAGAGATAATCTTATAAACAATTAAAAAATAGAAAATGGCTTTAGAACTAACAGATGCAAACTTCCAGGCCAAAGTGCTGGACAGCGATAAATTAACACTGGTTGATTTCTGGGCAGAATGGTGCGGCCCTTGCCGCGCAATCGGGCCTGTTATTGAAGAACTCGCAAAAGAGTACGATGGTAAAGTGAACGTGGGCAAAGTAAATGTTGACCATAACCCTACCCTGAGTGTGAATTACGGTATTACTTCAATACCTGCCATCCTTTTTATTAAAGGTGGGCAGATCGTTGACAAGCAGATCGGCGCTGTACCAAAATCGGTGCTGGATAAAAAGATTCAGTCGCATATTTAACTGATGCGATGGTGTGATTAAAGAGCATTTGATAATGCTCTTTTTTTATGCCCATCATTGCTTCGTATTGTATAGCCTGCAAATTATCAAAGCAATTGCGCCACAGATTCACAGATCGCCAGTGCTGGCCTGTGAATCTGTGGCGAACTGATTTTTGCACTTCAATTTAAATCACACAATGCCGGCTGCTTTGTTCCTCTAAACGACGTTATTTTTTTCATTATCTTCCTCCCTATTATCTAACCAAATAATTGCTGTATGATGAATATCAAGTCGCGCCTGGTCGTTATGAATTTTTTGCAATTTTTTATATGGGGTTCATGGCTCATTTCAATCGGGAATTATTTAGGGGGTACACTACATTTTAAAGGCGCAGAAATAGGTGCAGTATTTTCCACTTTGGGTATAGCTTCCGTGATCATGCCGGCTATCATGGGCATTATTGCCGATAAGTGGTTAAATGCTGAAAGGGTTTTGGGCGCCTGTCATATTATCGGAGCCTGTATGTTGCTTTGGGCATCTACTGTTACGGATCCTAAAATGTTCTTTTGGGTGATGCTTCTTAACTCTATGTTCTACATGCCTACCATAGCTTTAAATAATACCGTTTCCTATATTATTTTAGAAAAAAGAGGATTTGAGATAGTGAAAGATTTTCCACCGATACGTGTTTGGGGAACCATTGGTTTTATTGCAGCCATGTGGACTGTTGATCTATGCAATTGGGATGCAAGCAAAATGCAGTTGATCTTTAGTGCAGTTTCCGCATTGGCATTGGGTGTATACGCATTTACAATGCCCAAATGCCCGCCTCCAAAATCAAATAAAAGTGGTTCGATCATTTCGTCATTGGGTTTAGACGCTTTTGTATTATTCAAACAAAGGAAAATGTTCATTTTCTTTTTGTTTGCTTTGTTTTTAGGCGCCGCTTTACAGATCACGAATGCTTTTGGCAGCTCTTTTTTAGAGAGCTTTAAATCAACGTACCCCGATTCTTTTGTTGTGAATCACAAACTTTTTACACTTTCTATCTCGCAGATATCCGAGACACTGTTTATCCTTACCATACCGTTCTTCCTTCGCAAATTCGGTATCAAAAATGTAATGCTGATGAGCATTTTTGCCTGGGTATTCCGTTTTGGATTATTTGGTATCGGTAATCCGGGCAATGGTTTATACCTGTTGATATCTTCCATGATCATTTATGGAATGGCTTTCGATTTTTTCAATATATCAGGGTCATTGTTTGTAGAAAAAGAAGCGCCATCGGGCATGCGGGCCAGCGCGCAAGGGTTGTTTATGTTTATGACCAATGGATTGGGCGCCATGATCGGCGGGTATTGCAGCGGGTTGGTAGTAGATTATTATACAAAAGACGGGATCACTGATTGGCATAGTACCTGGTTTGCGTTTGCAGGCTATGCATTGGTATTAGGAATTATATTTCCATTAGTATTCAGGTATAAACATGATCCGGCACAGGCAGTTACTATGAAGCATTGATTTTTATGAAACACATAGGTACATAGTTTAGAGCCAAGGGCACATTAGCGTATTCTATTGTGCCCTTTCTTATCCTATGTATCTATGTGTTTCCACGGTTAATTTAGAAATTAAAAAATATAGCCGATACAAAACGCCAACCGATAATAAACGATTGCACCGTAACTTTGTGCCAATTTTAAATAGCGATGATGCAATCAAATATCTCCGATCCTTCTGTTGTTGTAGCAGCAACCACAGATCCGCAACTCAAACAAATTGGCGAAAAGATACTCCGCAAAGAAAGGATCAGCTTCGATGACGGCGTGGCGCTTTTTGAAAAAGGTTCACTTGCTTATCTTGGCACATTGGCCAACTGGGTTCGAGAACAGAAGCATGGCGATAAAACCTATTTCAACCGCAACTTTCATATTGAGCCAACCAATGTTTGTGTATTCTCCTGCAAGTTCTGTTCGTATTCGCGTTTATATGCTAATCGTGAGGAAGGCTGGGAACTGAGCATAGACCAGATGATGCACATTGTAAAAAGCTACGATGGTAAACCTGTTACCGAAGTACATATTGTTGGCGGCGTTCATCCAAAAATGAACATGGCTTTTTTTATCGACCTGCTGAAAGCGATCAAAGCGCATCGTCCCGATCTTCATATCAAAGCCTTCACACCGGTTGAACTGGATTATATGTTCAAGAAGGCAAAAGTAACGGTGGAAGAAGGCATGCGGCTCGCACATGAAGCAGGGCTTGATTCTTTACCTGGCGGCGGCGCTGAAATATTTCATCCCGAAATAAGAACGCAGATCTGTGAAGACAAAGTTGATGCAGAAGGATGGTTGCATATTCACAAAGCGGCGCATGAATTGGGTATGCATAGTAATGCTACCTTATTGTATGGGCATATCGAAAAATTCTGGCACCGCATCGATCATATGGAAAGACTGAGAAGCCTGCAGGATCAGACCGGTGGCTTCAATACGTTCATCCCGCTCAAATTCCGTAACAAAGAAAATGATATGAGTTATGTGAAGGAATCATCGGTGATCGAAGACATGCGGATGTATGCCGTGTCGCGTTTGTATATGGATAATTTTCCGCACATAAAAGCATACTGGCCCATGTTAGGCAGACAGAATGCACAGCTTGCTTTATCGTTTGGCGTAAATGATATTGACGGAACGATCGACGACTCTACCAAAATATATGCAATGGCAGGCAGTGAAGAACAAACACCGGCAATGAGTACTTCGGATCTTGTTACATTGATCAAACAGGTAAAAAGACAACCTGTAGAACGCGGTACATTGTACAACGAGATCAGGGATTATACCGATGTGGATATGCAAACCTTCGAAGTGAACGCCGCACTCAATTAACTAAATACTTTAAAAGATTTTGACAGCGCAGTAAATTTTCATCCGTTGCGAGCCCGTTTTTTTAATTTCCCTTTTGCTTATTCTTTGACGGAAATAAGATCAATCGCAATGTGGTATCGTTTGTAAAATAACTCATCGCCCAGTTGATAAAAATGATAAGTTTATTTTTCACACTCAGTATCAGCATGAGATGCAGGAACATCCATGTTAGCCAAGCCAGCCTTCCCTGAAAACTGATGAAGGGAAGGTCAACAACCGCTTTTCTTTTTCCCACTGTTGCCATTGTTCCCGGATTCTTATAGGTAAACGCTTTCAACGGTTTCCGGTTCAGCAGGTTGCTGAAATTGGCTGCTGTATTCTTTGCCTGTGCAATGGCCACATTAGCAAGTTGGGGATGGCCCTTTGGAAAATCATTTGTTTCCATATAAGCAATATCGCCCAATGCAAAAACCGTTTCCAGGCCTTCCACTCTGTTGAACATATCTGTTTTGATGCGGTTGCCGCGAACAATTTTTTCTTTATCAATTCCCTGGGGAACGTTGCCGGTAATACCCGCCGCCCAGATCAATGTATTTGTTTGAATGATCCTTCCATCTTTAAGTATCACTGCTTTGCCATCATAATTTTCAACGTGCGCGTTTGTCCATACATTCACGCCCATCTCTTCCAGATATTTCTGCGATTTTATTTGTGATGCTTTACTCATAACACCCAGGGTAGCCGGGCCTGCTTCGAGCAAATAAATAGTGAGCCTGGAAAAATCCATATCAGGATAATCTTTGGGAAGGATATTTGTTTTTAATTCTGCCAAAGAACCTGAAAGCTCCACTCCTGTCGGGCCGCCGCCTACTACCACAATATTCATGATGGCAGTAAGTTCTTCTTCGGCAGCAGATAAGGCATCTTCAAAATTTAATAAGATGCGGTTGCGTAAAGCAATGGCTTCCGATGTTGACTTCATCGGAAAAGCGAACTGCTCGATATTTTTATTGCCAAAATAATTCGTGGTACAACCTGTTGCTATAACCAGATGATCGTAATTGAAATCAGCAACATCTGTCAACACTTTTTTCGAAACCGTATCGATCTCTTTTACCTGGGCCAGGCGCACATGTACATTTGGTTTTTTCTGAAACACTTTCCGAAGGGGAAAGGAAATGGAACTTGGTTCAAGCCTTGCAGTGGCTACCTGGTAAAGCAGGGGCTGGAACTGGTGAAAATTATATTGATCGATGAGGGTGATATCAAATTCGTCTTTTTTTATTCTTCGTGCCAACTGTAATCCGGCAAAACCGGCGCCGAGAATAACAATATGCGGTTTGTGCATGGCACGTTGTTTAAAGATAGAGATCAGTTTACTGTACCTGAAATTGCGTAGCATTCGATTGTTTGTGAGATGAAACAATGATTATTCAATAAAATAATTGTTCCATTGACGTCACTGAGAGGAACGAAGCAGCCTGTGTTTCAAATAACAGTAATTAAGTCGAGAAACAGATTGCTTCGTTCCCGCAAAGACGATTAGCATTCCGGCAAACTGATCGGTATATGAATGGCCAATCCGCCATCAGCGGTTTCTTTGTATTTGCTGCTCATGTCGAGAGCAGTGTCCCACATGGTTTTGATCACTTTGTCCAAACTTACAATGGCATAATCGGGAGAGCTTTGTAAGGCAAGCTGCGAAGCGGTGATCGCTTTAATGGCGCCCATCGTATTTCGTTCAATGCAAGGGATCTGCACGAGGCCGCCGATCGGGTCGCAGGTCAATCCGAGATGATGTTCCATCGCAATTTCTGCCGCCATTAATGACTGGCGTTGTGTTCCGCCCAAACATTCCGTTAACGCAGCAGCAGCCATTGCCGATGATACGCCGATCTCTGCCTGGCAGCCACCCATTGCCGCTGAAATGGTGGCGCCTTTTTTAAAGATGCTGCCGATCTCCGACGCAACCAATAAAAAACGCGTGATCATTTCTTCAGTAACGCCATCACAAAATGCGATATAATATTGCAGCACCGCAGGTATCACACCGGCAGCGCCATTGGTGGGAGCGGTTACTACTCTTCCGAATGATGCGTTCTCTTCATTTACTGCGAGCGCAAAACAACTCACCCAATCAAGTGTATATTTAAAATCGTTGCCGCCTTTTTTAATACATGCGAGCCATCCTTCATAATCAGCATAAGTTTGATCCTTCATTAAACGTTTATTCAGGTCAAATGCCCTGCGCCGCACCTGTAAGCCGCCGGGCAATTCGCCTTGCGCATGCGAGCCACGATATATGCATTCTTTCATCGTGTTCCATATTTTCAAAATGCCTTTTCTTGTCTCGGCTTCAGGGCGCCAGGCGCTTTCATTCTCCATCACCACTTCATGAATGGCCATTCCTTTCATGCACCAATGCAGCAGGTCATCAGCTGTGTTGATGGGAAAAGGAAGATCGATGTTTGCATTGCCTGCATCCGTCTCCCCTTCTTTCACTACGAATCCGCCACCGATCGAGAAAAAAGTTTCACCCCAGCTTTCACCATTTTTCAGATCGATCAAAAATGACAATCCGTTCGGATGAAAAGGAAGTTTCTCATTCATTAAGAACTGTACCTTATTGGCAACATCAAAATCGATGATGGCCTCACCGCCAAGCAATAATTTTTTTTCTGCAGTGATCGAATTAATTTTTGGTGTGATGGCATTGACATCAATGGTAACAGGATCCTCGCCGCATAAACCCAATATCACGGCAATATCAGTGCCATGGCCCCTTCCTGTTTTGGCAAGCGATCCATATAACAATACTGTTACTGATGCAACTTCTGCAAGCCCTTTTTTTTGTTTGATCGTTTCAATACAACGTAACGCAGCTCTCCACGGCCCAAGTGTATGTGAACTTGATGGGCCTACACCAATTTTAAACATATCAAAAACGGAGATCGGTTCGTGTGGCATGCGGCAGATTGAAATGCAAATTTAGTTGGTTTATTAGTTTAATCGTTTATTGGTTTAATTGTTTATTGGTTGATATCTATCTTGAAAATAAATTGCTCACCCAGCATCCCACCAAAAAATACCAATAAACAACTAAACGATTAAACCAATAAACAATCCGATTCACATTTGAAATGTTTTTACGAACTTCAGCCAATCCTTCCAGCTCCTCTTTGCT
>Ga0206949_1143_pt1 | contig 26075 bp, 18 predicted proteins | sample Alteio_BWOrgHeat_40_FD_153240 | JGI IMG/M metagenome (GOLD analysis project Ga0206949, IMG submission 153240) | Enriched cells from forest soil in Barre Woods Harvard Forest LTER site, Petersham, Massachusetts, United States -... | ecosystem: Environmental > Terrestrial > Soil > Temperate forest >...
CATTATTGTTTCGCCCGAAATAAAAGTAAACAACGCCTTTACGCCAAACGGCGATGGCATAAATGATCTGTGGGAGATAACAGGCCTTGTAGCTTATACCGACGCTACGGTTGATATATTCAACCGTTTTGGCACAAAATTATTCCACTCAGTTGGCTACCCCAAAGCCTGGGACGGCACTTACAATGGCAAACCGGTACCGGCCGGCGTATATTATTATCGATACCAAGGTGAATAACCAGGTGCTGTCGGGCTATATAACGGTTATCAGATAGCGCCATTGATTTTATTATCCGTTTCTAATCTGTATGGCATGTAAATTATTGCAATGAAAACGCAAACGTTTGCAGATGTTTTATTTGATACATACGGCTAAAACAGTTTATTATTTATCTGCATACATCAGTCCACCAAAAAATTATTGTAAAAAGCTGATAGCTGACCTTTTACAACCTTTATTTTATGTTAATGGCTGCCCTTACCGGGCGGCTATTTTTTTGTCATAAGAAATTGAAAATGCATGCAAACGTTTGCATAGGGCATATTATTATTTTTCGCCATTGTAAAATTAATACTACAAACGTTTGCGCACTGTTTTGACAGACACTCAATGCCTTTAATCAATAGTTTCGGGTTATCGATAGCTGACCTAGTAATTTGAAAAACAACCACTTATAAGAGACCCTTGCATAGGGGTTTTTTGTAGTAGTTACAAAAATACTTGATCAGCTATTAATAATCAATCAACCAACAGTTAACTAATTATTAAATTCTAATCAAGTATGACAAATGTTTACAAGAAAATTCTGATTTGTTTTTTACTATTGATCAGTTACGGCCTTGCGTACAGCCAGGTAAACGTAACAGGAGTTGTTAAAGGCTCCGACGATGGTAAACCTATTCCCGGCGTGTCCGTAATTATCAAAGGTAATAAGCAGGGAGTTGCTACCGATGTTGACGGAAAATTCCATATATCAGTTCCATCTGATGCTGTTTTAAAGTTCTCATTTGTAGGTTATGTTACAAAAGAGGTTAAAGTTGACGGTCGTACATATATTGATGTAACCTTAGCGGTTTCGCAAAGCGAGCTGAATGATGTGGTTGTTGTAGGTTACCATTCGGTGAAAAAAAGAACCACTACCGCTGCCATTACCGTAATATCAGGCAAGGATATCGAAGATCTTCCAGCTCCGAGTTTTGATGTTGCCTTACAGGGTAAAGTAACCGGCGTTAACATCCAGAACTTTAGCGGTCAACCCGGTGTTCGTAATACTTTCTCGGTACGTGGTAACTCAGCCCTTTCAACAAATCTTAATGAAGCTAACGCTTTAAGCACCCCGCTGTTTGTTATTGACGGTGTGCCTACCAGCCTTTCAGATCTTGGTAATTTTGATAATACTTCTACCGACGTACTTGCAGGCATCAATATTAACGATATTGAAACCATACAGATCGAAAAGGACGCAGCTGCGACAGCAATATGGGGTTCAAGGGGCGCTAATGGTGTAGTAGTTATTACCACCAAAAAAGCAAAACTGGGTAAACCACAAATAAATTTTAACATGTATGCCGGGGCTTCGTTCAAACCGGCATTGCTGCCTACAGCCACAGGTTCAGAAGAAAGAAACGAGAAGATCAATTTTATAACAGAACAAGGTGGTGTAAGTTCAATTGCCGGGTTGCCGCAAATGCTTACCGATAGCCTGAACCCGGCATTCAATAATGCTACCGATTGGCAAGGCTTGTTATACCGTACAGGTTTGATACATAACGAAGACTTTTCAATCGCCGGCGCTACTGAGCAAATTAATTACCGCTTTAGCTTAAATGATTATGACGAAAACGGTGTTTTATATGGCACAGGCTTTAAAAGATATTCCTTCCGCACGAATATTATATACCAGGTAACCCCAAAATTCAGTACAGAGGTTAACCTGAGTTTTTCGCGGCTCGACAGACAGCCCGGGTTAGGCAATTACCCGCATAGTGTTAATCCGCTGGCAGGCAACAACCAGCCCAGTTCGTTTTATAACCTAACGGACGTAGATGTTGAGAAGTATCATAACGAGGATGACGCGATCAGGAATGTGGACAGGAACGATTCGTTTACTGCGTTCATAGGTTTGCATTACCAGATATTACCGGGTTTATTGTTTAAAACAGAGGCATCGGTTAATCCAAGCATCAATAGTAACCAATATAGTTCGCCAAGTACGGAAAATAACCCACCCGTGGCGTTATCTTATAACAACAGCGATACTTATGTTTCATCAAACATAAACAACGTATTATCATACACTACCAAAATCGGCGCAAACAATAACCTGAACTTTTTGGTATTGCAAAATTTTCAACGTGATGTTGATAACAGTACGTATATCTATGGCTATGGTATCCCCGATGATCATATCCAGGTTGTACAAGGCACGCCACAATCAGGCTTAACTGCAACTACCGATTACCAGGCTGCTTCCTTATTATCATACGCCACACAAGTACACTATGATTATAAAGAAAAATACCTGCTGGATGCGACGATGCGTGCAGATGCTTCTTCCCGTTTCGGTGCCGACCACAAATGGGGATATTTCCCTTCAGTAAGTGCGGGCTACATCATTTCTGATGAAGAGTTTATGAAATCAATCCGATGGGTATCTTTGTTAAAACTTAGGGGAAGCTATGGTGTTAACGGTGACCAGCCCGACAAATTCTACGCCCCTTATAACAACTACAATCTTACGCAAGGCTATTACAATGGCGTAGCTATAGGTACGCCGAATTTTAATTCAGGCGTTACCAACAAGAATTTATCATGGGAACCAACCAAGCAGTTGGACTTAGGTATCGACGCTTCATTCTTTAATAACCGCGTTGATGTGCAGGTTGATTACTACAACAAAATACAAAGCAATAAATATTATACTTTCCCATTAGCTTTTTACACAGGTTATACCCAACAAACATCCAACTCAGGTTTATCAGTTGGCAACAAGGGTTTCGAATTTAATATTGATACACATAACTTGTCATCTACAAGCAAATTACAGTGGACAACCAATTTCAACTTCTCGTATAACAGCAATAAAATACTTAGCCTGCCAAATGGCAACCGTAATATTTATGCTGTTTATAATGATCCTAATACAGGGCTTTCGGTTAACTACATATTCGAGGTTGGTAAGCCTTTGTATATCATTAACCAAATACCTTATACAGGTGTTTATAACACCCAATCGCAGGTGCCAGTAAATCCATATACAGGCCAGTTATTAACTTATTTCAAAGGCAATTACCCTGTTAAACCGGGTTATCCGATCTGGACAGACATAAATGGTGACTATGATGTTTGGGATGGCGAAGACAAAGGCAACGCTCAAGGTGACCTGGTGCCAAGTGCAAACCCCAATCCGGCTATAACAGGTGGTTTTAACAACAATTTCACTTATAAAAATTTCTCGCTGGGAATCGGGACAACGTTTACCTTAAAAAGGGATATTATTAATACACTGCAATCAAATGAATTTAACAATTGGGCAAGCGGCTTAAATAACTTCACCAGTGCAGGTATACCCAACCTAAATACTATTGGTTTCTGGAACCCGAGTTTAGCTGCGCAAAACCCTACAGGCTACAAGGCCAAATTTCCGGCGCTTAATCCCGGGCAAGGTTATTTTTACCAGTTTTTCCCTTTCTCAACCATGTTTAACGAAAATGGGGCATATTTCAAGATCACGAATATTTCTATTGGCTACAAGCTTCCGCAAAAAATAGTTACCGCGTGGGGCATTGCCAGTTGCCGCTTTTACGCCATGCTGGAAAACGTAGCTACTTTCCAAAAAGCTACTGTTCCTGATGCTGAACAGGTGGACCCTTTCGGTATATATGACGGGGCCACTTACCCGGTACCTAAAAAGGCAACCATAGGTGTATCCGTTCAATTTTAATTCATTTAATAACCAGATAAGAAATGAAAACTTACATAAATAAATATTATATATTACTATTGCTTTGCAGCCTGGGGCTCATTGCTTCATGTAAAAAATATATTAATGAGGGGCCTATTGATTCGCCTACTAACGATAACTTTTGGACAACTGAAAGAGCTGCGGAAAGCGGTTTAGCCGGTGCCTACGGTTTGTTACGTACTGCATTAACAAATAGCCGGGCATATTTTGTATTTGGCGATGCCACTGCCGATGAATTTATTTTCAACGGCAACAACTGGACCTTGTCTGATCTGGCATCTGACTACAACTTTAATTTTGCCTATGAACCATACGAGGAAGAGGTAAATGATTGGACCCCGTTTTACCAGGCGATTAGCCAATGTAATTTAATATTAAGCAAGGTGCCGGCTATACCGGCAAGCGGTTTTACTGATGACCCTACTACAACCAAAAATCAAATTTTGGGCGAGGCTTATTTTGTAAGGGCATATTGCTACTACTATATATCGCAGGTATGGGGGCAACCTGTAATTGTTACACAGGCTTATACCGACCCTATAAATGCACAACCTATAGCACGCAGCACTACCGCCGCAGGCTTTGCACAGGCAGCCAGTGACCTTGCAGCCAGCATAAAACTTTTACCATACGGCTATACCAACCCTGCCGATGTAGCTGTACAGGCCAGCCGGGGCGCGGCATTTGCCCTTTTGGCCAAAACATACCTGTGGCAAAAACAATACAAACAGGCTTCAGATGCTGCCGACAGTGTTATTATGAATGGTGGTTATACACTTGAGGCCGGAGCCATGTATGGCAATATATTCAAGGGCCACGACAAGGAAAGCATTTTTGAAATAAATATGCTTTATTCACCAAACCAAAATGAGGCTCAAAATGGCGAATATGATCCCACAACGGGGCAAACAGGAGTATTCGCGCAATTCCTTGCTGAGCCTTTTATTGCCGGAAAAGATCCCCAAAGCATTTGGAATGTAAACCTCGACCTGGTGAACCACTTGTTTGATACAACCGCGGCCGGTAAGAAAAAGGATGTACGCATAAACGCCACTTTTTATGGTTTGCATAGTGATGTTACACAAATGATAAAATATGCGAATGTAATATACCAGCAGCCTGCGCAGCAAACACAGCCTTTTGTAAGCAATAACATGGTGCTTTTGCGCCTTGCCGACACTTATTTGGTAAAAGCTGAGGCTGATGTAAACTTAGGTAATATTGGTGATGCCGCTATTAATCTTAATATGGTAAGAACAAGAGCAGGTTTGAAACCCGTAAATATTGCTAATGGCAAAACAATGTTGTACGCCATAATGGATGAAAGGGGTCGTGAATTTTATGGCGAAGGAACATGGTACTTTGACCTGTACCGTTCAGGACTGATATTCGATGCAGGATATGATACCGCGATAGATGGTTATTTACCGGCAAGGGCCGGCAATGATAACGCCGGTTTTCAATGGCCCCTTGACCTGAGGACACTTTTACCACAGGACCCATTGTTAACACAAAATCCATATTGGGCATTGGCAAGTCAGAATTAATTAAAATCAAAAAAGAGATGAAAAATATAATTAAACTCCTAATAGTTATTGCCGTAGCCAATATTATACTGGCTTCTTGCAAAAAAGACTATATAATTGGCGGTAAGCTTGAAAGCACAACAACAAACTTAACCACCTACGATTATTTAAAAAATAACAGGTTCAAAATGTTCGATACCCTGTTAATGCTGGTTGATAAAGCCGGTATAAAAGATGTGATTAACCAGCAAGGCATTACATTTTATGCCCCTACTGATTTTTCAATAGATAATTATCTTGAGAAAAGATCAAAAGAGGCTCAAGTTAAAAATCCATATGCTGCTTATACTATCGACTCGTTAATTAAATATGATTTGGGTGGATTTGCCGATTCAATAAAAATGTATATTATACCTAAACCTATAACATATGCTTCACTTACCTCAAATGGTGTGGTATTAAACACAGCAATGAGTGGTGTACAGGCAGTGGTTTCCTATGAGCAAACCACCGACCCGAATTTGGGCTATAACCCGGTAGTAAATTATATACCCCAGGTTGAATATTACAGCCTTGTGATAGGCCCCCTTCCTTCACCTGTTGTATCGGTAAAACTTTCCGATTCAGTTGCCGTCAGGACGTTGTGCCAAACAACGGGGCTTACAACAGCCACAGGCCAGCTTAATGTGTTAAACAATGGACATACTTTATATTTTAAACCATAAGACCATGAAACATAAATTTATATACTTTACCCTATTATCGGCAGGTTTACTTATAACAATGGCCTGTAACAAAACTAAGGTTGGCTTTTTAAGCCCGTACATACATTATGAGGTAGACCCCATATTGATACCTAAGGGACGTAATTTTTTAAGCGCCGGCTTAAATGGCGATGGCACCTCGCAGCCATACACCTGCAAGGTATTGCATTTTTACAACAAGGCTACCGGCAAGAATGTAGACACCATGTTTGCACACACCTACCCGGTACCTATCTGGACAGCGTTATATGACCCGAAAACCGATACCACCTTAGCGTTAATCAACGCCAAACGGCGTACTGTTGATGTGCCGGCAATTGCTGTGAGTCCTGAAAGCGGGCAGATAACTTCTAACTTCGGGGCATTAAATATTCCCGGGGGCGAGTACCAGTTCGATTTGCAAATAACAAACGATGCCGGCACCAGGATATATCCTAAAATTGGCGACTTTATATTACAGGATACATCAACATTTGACGCGGTACCTGCTTTGGGTACCCAATATAATAAACTGTTCGAGGTGGGGAATGAAAACGTATCAATATTAGCGGCTACGCCTATACTCACTATCGTACGTACAGGCGACACACCTAATGCTGTTACTGTACAGTTTGAAGATAAAAATGGATCGTTCTTCGATCCTTCAAAAGGCGAAATAGCAAGAAGGCCGAATACCGGTACCCCTCCAGTTATCCCACCTTATTTACAAACATTACAGGATTATTCAATATCGTACTCTGTAACCAGTAATGCTATGATCTTCCAGTATGTATTCACACCATTCCCGTTAAATTCATTGGGTAACGGTTTCAATATTTATTACAGGATACCAACACAGTTTGTACATATTGCAGGGCAACCCGATGGTATGTGGAGTATGAATCCCCGCTTCCCTTTCAGGCTTTATGTGCCGGGCGCGTACACCATAACCATGCAGTTCCCTGATGTGACACGCGTACCCGGCAATTAGTTTTTCCAGTTAATAGTTGTAGTTTAATAGCCCGCTTATAATGAAAATTATTTAGCGGGTTATTTATTTTTTAGATAATTTATGTGCTGCTTTTAACAAACGTTTGTGTTACTTTAAATTACATTTCGGGCTTATGTAAATGAATTTATATATAATTTCAACATAAGTTTATCATCACCCATAAAAATGAAAAAACAACTCCTTTTATTTATTTGCCTGTTTATAACAACCGGCTTTGCGCAGGCACAACAAACGCATAAGTTCAGCCTAAGCCCTGCTAATTTTTTGCTTGATGGCAAACCGTTCCAGATCATCAGCGGCGAGATGCACCCGGCGCGTATACCTTTTGAATACTGGCGGCAGCGCATAAAAATGGCTAAAGCTATGGGCTGTAATACTATAGCCGCATATATTTTCTGGAATTACCAGGAGACCGCCCCTGGTGTATTCGATTTTAGAACCGGCAATCACAACATAGCCGAGTTTATAAAAATATGCCATGAAGAAGGCATGTGGGTGTTGCTTCGCCCAGGTCCTTATGTATGTGCAGAATGGGATTTTGGCGGCATCCCCACCTACCTGTTAAAAAATGCTGACCTGAAGGTGCGCTGCATGGACCCGCGCTATATGCAGGTTTTAACGCGCTATGTAACCCGTTTGGCTAAAGAAGTGGCACCACTACAATGCACCCATGGCGGCCCTATTTTAATGGTACAGGTTGAAAATGAATATGGTAGTTATGGCAACGATAGGGTTTATATAAACACCCTGAAAAAATTGTGGGTAACTAATGGCATAAATGTTCCGTTTTATACTGCAGACGGCCCGGCGGCATATATGCTTGATGCCGGCCACGTAGCCGGTGCGGCTATAGGCCTTGATAGTGGTTCAGGTGATAGCGATTTTGAAACAGCCACAAAGGAAGACCCTACGGTGCCCGCATTCAGTAGCGAAACCTATCCTGGCTGGTTAACTCATTGGGGCGAGAATTGGGCGTCGGTTGATACCACCGACCTTAAAAATGATCTCCCTTACCTGCTGAAAAATAAAAAATCATTTAACTTGTATGTAGTGCATGGCGGTACAAACTTTGGCTATAACGCGGGTGCAAATGCAGGCAATGCAAAAGAATATCAACCTGATGTTACCAGCTATGATTATGACGCGCCTGTAACCGAGCAGGGCCGCGCTACCCCCAAATTCTATGTATTACGTAAGCTCATCAAACAATATGTGAACTATAAGATACCTGATGTACCGGCACCCATAAAAACCATCGTCATCCCCGAAATAAAAATGCGGCCCTATACTACCATCTGGCAAAACCTGCCGCAACCGGTACGCAGTGCACAACCCAAAACATTTGAGGCACTTGACCAAAATCAGGGGCTGGTGCTTTACCGTACGCATCTTATAGGCCACAAAAGCGGCGAACTTGTGATAAACGAACCACACGATTATGCAATGGTATTTTTGAATGGCAATTATATTGACAGCGTGTACCGGGACGGCGGCAAGTGGACCATAAAGCTGCCGAAAACTGATGTTAAGGAGCCCGTACTTGATATATTGGTTGAAGGCATGGGGCATATCAATTTCGGCCAATATATTATCGACCGCAAAGGTATAACCGACAGGGTTACACTTAACGGCATGACCTTAATGCAATGGGACATGTTTAAGCTACCACTCGACGAGAAATTTGTAAGTACGCTTAAAGTTAGCGGTAAGACATCGCCCAATAATAAATGTAATTTCTTTAAAGGGGAGTTTACTCTAACCGAAAAAGGCGATACTTACTTTAACCTAAGTAAATATGCCAAAGGCGTTGTATTTATAAACGGCCATAACCTGGGTCGTTATTGGAACCGCGGCCCGCAGCATAATTTATATTGCCCGGCACCGTGGTTGAAATTGGGCAGAAATGAGATCATAGTTTATGATATGCAGGCATCAGCAGCACAGCCTGTTGGTACTTCGGCTACATTAAAATAATTATGCTATAAAATAATCAGCAAGTATTTCAATTGAATATTGATCTGCCTGCTGATTGTTTTTTGCAGCATCAGTAAATATGACAGGCCTAATAATTTCTATAAATATCGTATATTGCATATATGTCAATACCTGAGAAGCCAACCACTATAAAGGAGATTGCCAAACTGTTAAATATTTCAGCATCAACAGTTTCAAGGGCGCTGCATGACCATCCGAGCATTGGTTTAACCACCCGCCAAAAGGTAAAAAAGCTGGCTGCAGATCTGAATTATGAGCCAAACCAAAATGCCATATTTTTTCAAAAAGGCAAAACGTATATTATAGGTGTAATATTACCCGAACTATCAGAATCATTTTTTTCATCGGCTATTAGCGCTATCGAGGAATCTGCCTATAAAAAGAATTATTCGGTACTGCTGGCACAATCACATGATGATGTTAAGAAAGAAATTGAGTTGGTTGAAAAAATGAACCACCGGGTTGATGGCCTTTTAATATCGCTGGCTAAAAATACCTCATCATTTGAGCATTTCGAGAAGCTTAACCGCTATGATATACCGGTTGTATTTTTTGACCGGATACCTCCTCTCCCAAACGTACATTCCGTGGCCTGCAACATGGAAAACGGAACCATTGAAGCGGTAAGTTACCTGTTAAAAAAAGGCCACCGTACCATAGGCATGATCAACGGGCCAAATACGCTTATAGCCACTGCCGAGCGTAAGGAAGGTTACATTAAGGCCATGATAAAGAACCGCCTTAAATACGACCCATCGCTTATTGTAAACTGCGATCTTACCCAGGCCGGTACTGAACAAGCTTTAGAAGGCTTACTGGCCCATAAGAGGAATATTACGGCGATAGTAACCTTTAATGATTATGTGGCGCTTTTCGCTATAAAAAAATCGCGGTCGATGGGATTGGTTGTGGTGCCTGAATTTGTGAGTTTTGCGAACCTGCCACTCATTCATTATATGGATCACATACCGGTAGCTTCTGTTGAACAGTTCCCCTATTTACAAGGCCAAAAGGCAACAGATATTTTGCTCGATCTGCTGGCGAATAAAGACAGGACTGCGGCCAATAAAGGCGCTTTCTACAATATCGTTATCGACTCGCAGTTAGTGGAGAACAAGGTTAAATAGCAGGTTCATTTGTTTCACCGCCTTTATCCCAATCAAACTCAAATATCGTTTTGCTACTGAATATTTCACCCGGATTTAGAACCGAGCTTGGGAAATCAGGATGGTTAGGTGAATCAGGATAGTTTTGTGTTTCCAGGCAAAATCCCTCCCTAAAACCATATGGCGAATTATCTTTACCCGGCGATCCGTCTAAAAAATTACCCGTGTACAGATGTATGGCAGGCTCGGTGGTATACACATTCAGTTTTCTGCCGCTTTTCGGATCGACAGCCTTTGCCGCTAAAACCAATTCGTTTGATCGCTCTTTTTTTACAACCCACGAATGATCGTACCCATAGCTTAATTCCAGTTGTTTATTGGCAGCATTAATATCGTGCCCTATGGTTTTAAAGTGGGTAAAATCAAAAGGTGTGCCTTTTACGCTTTCAGCATCGCCTTTGGGCACTTGCATAGCATTTACAGGCAGGTAATATTGGTGTGGCAGCATTAATTCATGATTCAGGATCGATCCACTATTATGGCCGGCCAAATTAAAATACATATGTTGTGTAAGGTTAAGTATGGTTGGTTTATCGGTTAACGCTTTATAATCAACAGTAAGTTGGTTGGCATCGTTCAGCGTATAAATAACAGTTGTTGTAAGGTTGCCCGGGAAACCTTCTTCACCATCGGCACTTAAATAAGTTAACTGTACTCCTATCGAATTTGAATCAGCGAAGAGCCTGGCTTCCCAAACCTTTTTATTGAACCCTACTTTACCCCCGTGGTGGTGAAATCCACCTTCTTTAGTTGTCGCATGATAAGTTTTTCCATCAATTTCCACTATTCCGCCTGCAATACGGTTAGCATAACGGCCCACAACTGTACCTATGTAAAAATCATCGTGCTCATAACCTTGCAAAGTATCATAACCCAGGGCCACATCGGCATAATTGCCATTTCTATCGGGCACAAGAACCGACTGTATAGCCGCGCCAAAATTTGTGATGTTTACTTTAACCCCGTTAGTATTAGTAATAGTGTACAGGCTTATACCTTCGTCGCCAATTTTACCCCATTCGGCTACTTGTATGTTCAGTTCAGTTGTCATTATTGTGGAAGCTGGTTAAAATTTATTACAGGATGACCGTTTGTGCCGGGCTGCCTGTGCAGCATAGTTTTAAGTGGTGTAAAATCATTAAAAAATCCGCAATTACGCAGGTAAAATAAATTATTTTCAGTACCCCCGCCGTAATCCTTTCGATATTTTATATTGGCAGTGGCATCACCGGTAAATAAGGCATCGGTAAGTTCAAACCAATTGCCTGCTGTATCAACTACCCAGCCATTGCCATAATTACCTTTGCGGCCTACATTCCCATACTCCGGATCAAAATTCTCTAAAAACGAATATAATTGGGTAAGATGATCGTTTGTTTTAGGGCGCTGAAAGCTGGCCATTAATTGCCATTCGGTATCAGTGGCAGCTTTAAAATAGCAGGTAAACACAGTGGTATTGGTTGCTGCATCGGGTTGCGCATGCGTTAAAAAGCAATAGGTATTCCCGGCTTTCCACATATAGTTCATGTAGCTTTGGCCGCCCGAGCCTTCGCTTCCAAATTCACCGGCATGTACATTCGGCCCCTTTTTTATAAGCCTTATTTTTAAACTGTCGGGGATGCTTTTCGGATCATCTGTTGTGAACGGGCTCCAGATAGAAAACAATACGTGGCGTTCGGCAGGTGAATTTACCTGCATCCCAAAATATCCCTGGGCAAACCCATTCGACATAAAATATGATCCCTGCGTGTCTTCTCCAACAGGCACAGTTACTTCATTATAAAACCATTCAACATTATGTTGTATAGCCGCGGGCACTTTATAATTTAAATGTACCGAAGGCCCGCGCCTGCCCCAGTAAAAGTAATTGCCCTGGTTATTTTTAACATAAACAGCGCCACCTGATAAGGCAGATCCCTTTAAAACCAGATCCGATACCTCGGCATAAACCGGCCCTGAACGTTTAATACCTTTTAAGCGGATGCAGATATAGCCGGGTTGATCAATGGTCACGTTTCCGAGATCAATATTTTGAAATGAACTATTAGTTATTTTTTTAGTGAAGGATGAGTTATTGACCATTACCTGTATTTGGCTGCTACCCTGCGGAACACGCAGGCGGCAGACCAATTGCAATGTGCCTTTAGCTTCGGTGCGTATCCAAATGCTTGCTATGTCTTTAGCATCGGCCCAGTTCATTAGGCCTGAATCGGTAACCCGTGCTTTTGATTCTGCGCTTACCCAAGCATTGCCGCCAACAGGTATTTTAATGGCAGTATCGCTATAAGCCGCTGTGGTTTGCGCATTAGCACAACTTACATAGCATAATAAGACCAGGCAAAATATTGAACGAATAATAAGGTGTTTTTTCATATAGTTGACGGATAACAATATAAATGTTAGGTTTTTCTGCCTAAAATTCAGCGTATTTATAACGCAAACGTTTGTAAAATGCATTATGCCTGATCAATGCACGTTTTATGCTGGTTAAAATCCCATAAAAACCGGTTGTTTCAATTTGCTGAACAGCAAGTATGTATCTGTGTTAGCATGTAAAAAACTAACATTATTAAAATATATGTTCAAACCTGCATACACTAAACAGTTTAATTTAAAAACATTGATTTTCATTTAATTACACTGTGCCTAAAAAATCATTATTAGTAATTTTCGCTAAATTTCACTCAAACGTTTGCACACCAAAATAGCCGCCATATTAATTAGGTTTGTTTTGAAAGATATACAAAACCCTTTTTAATGTTTAACGATATACTTATTGCTTATGGTCTCGATCCGGCAGGTTATGAGATGCATAAGCTGGAATCGGGCCTTATAAATTACACATGGAAGCTTACAGGGCCCGATAATGAATTTATACTACAGCAAATAAATACACGGGTATTTAAAAACCCCTATAATATTGCCGAAAATCTTGAGATACTAAACCAATATATAAAACAGGTTGCACCGGGTTATCTATTTGTGGCCCCTTTATTATCGGTAAACGGCAACTCGATAGTTAAAAACCAGGAGGGTGATTATTTCAGGTTATTCCCTTTTATAAAAGACTCGCATACTGTTGATGCTGTTGATAATATTGACGAAGCATACGAAGCTGCAAAACAATTCGGCACTTTTACGCGGTTGTTTAACGGGCTTGACCTTAACCGTCTTAATTATACCCTTGTTGATTTTCATAACCTCAGTTTGAGGCTCCAGCAATTCCGACAGGCAGTAAAACAGGCGGAGCCGGAATTATTAAACGCAACAAATAATGAGATAGCCCAAATAGAACAATACAGCGACATTGCATCTACCTATGAAAAGCTGGTAACTAATAACCTTATACCATTAAGGGTTATACACCACGATACTAAAATAAGCAATGTTTTATTTAATGATAAGGGTAAAGGATTATGTGTTATCGACCTGGATACTGTAATGCCCGGTTATTTTATAAGTGATGTGGGTGACATGTTCCGTACCTATCTTTCGCCCGCCAACGAGGAGGAAACAGACTTTAGCAAAATTATTGTACGGCCCGACTTTTTTTACGGCATATATAAAGGCTACATGGAGCAAATGGAAACCATACTTACACAGGCCGAAAAAGAGAGTTTTATTTTTGCCGGAAAATTTATGATATACATGCAGGCTGTAAGATTTTTAACCGATCATCTAAATAACAATATATATTACCAGGTAAAATACTCCGGTCATAATTTAATACGGGCTCAAAACCAGTTATATTTTCTTGATCAATATATCAAAACCGAACCACAACTTGCGGCATTGATGCAACACCAGTACTCATCCATTTAAAAATAGTTTTAGCAAGGGCTTTAAGCTATTATTTTATCGAAAAATTGTTTTAAAAATGACTTTTTAGAAAAAAATGATCTGTCAAGTCAAAAAAATTTCTTGCTAAATCATTTTTTGTGAAATTCTTTTCCATTATTAGGTAATAAAAATGATACATTCCTTGTATTATTAGGCATTATTTGTTTAGTTTACGTAATCCTAAAACATAAATAAACCTAAATGCCAAAAACTCTCTTCATAAGCCTGTTATGGTTTTTTGCCGGTATATTAATTACTTCGAAGGCGGCTGCGCAAAGTGAAGCAGATAGCGTATCAAACGGGCATAAACTATATGCCCACATTGAAGATAATTTTTACGATGCACTAGGCCCGCAATCAAGATTGTATAATGGTGAAAGATATGAGTTTTATGATCCCGCGATAAAAGGCAACCCTTATTTTATGCTTGCCACCGACTGGAACCCAGGTAGTATTATGTATGACGGTTTTGCCTACAAAAATGTTAGCATCCGTTACGACCTGTACAAAGACCTGCTGGTTATACCACTGTACAAAAGTTTCCTGAAGATGAGCCTTATAAGTGAAAAGGTGGCCAGTTTTGACGTGTTGGGTCATCATTTTATCTATATAAAAACCGGTGCATCGGTTAATGCCGGTTTTTACGATGAGTTATACGGTGGCAAAATACAATTGCTGTGCAAACGCGATGCGAGTATACAAAACGAACATATGTTTAATGGTAGTATTGATGCGTATTTTTTACCTGCGGTGTATTATTACATATACAAGGATGGTGTATATACAGAAGTTAACAGCAAAGGCGCTTTTTTAGATGCTTTGAAAGATAAAAAGAAAAGCCTGCAGCAATACATAAGGGCCAATAAACTAAAATTCAATAAAACGGACAAGGAACTGGCAATGGTCGCAGTAGCTGCCTATTATGACCATTTAACCAATTAATATATGAAGAGAATATGCTTTTTCATCATTTTTTTGCTTGCTTCAAAGGCATTGCTGGCTCAAAATGCGGCGCAGAAAACAATCAGCGTAAATTTTAACCAGGCAAGTATTGGTGAGTTTGTTGCCGACCTTGAAACGAAAAGCGGCTACACCTTTTATGTTGACACTGCTCAATTCGACAGCCTGAAAGTTACTTTACAGGTAAGCGATGTACCGCTCGCCAGTGTTTTGCATATGGCTTTCCTTAATAGCAATTATAATTATACCATTATCCCATCGGCCCTACAGGTTTTTTTAACCAAAGGCAAGCCAATAAAAACCAGGCTCGCGGCCGGTTATTTTGCAAAAAGTACTGCGCAGGAGCAGGAAATTGTAAGCAACCCGGTTAGCGATGTTAATATGGATAAGGAAAAACCTGCAGCCGAGGCTACTACTGAAAATAAATTGTACGAAGTAGGTATCAAAACTGATAATATTAAAGCCGGGAAAGTGGTTTTATCAGGCTATGTAAAGGATGTTAAATCGGGCGAATCAATTGCCGGGGCGGTAATATATGTGGCTAATTCAAAAACAGTTGTGGGTACCGACCAGTTCGGGTATTATACCATTACCCTGCCAACCGGCAGGCATACCATAACCATACACGGACTAGGCATGCGCGATACCCACAGGCAATTCATATTGTATACTGATGGCCGGCTGAATATTGAAATGCAGGAACAGGTAACCACATTAAAGGAGGTGAAAATATCTGCCGATAAGGTTGCCAACGTGCGTCGGTCTGAAATGGGTGTAAACAAGCTGGATATAAAAAGTATTAAACAAGTACCAGCTGTTTTTGGCGAAGCCGATATTTTAAGAGTGGTTTTAACCTTGCCTGGCGTACAATCTGTTGGTGAGGCCACTACCGGGTTCAATGTGCGTGGCGGTTCGGCCGATCAAAACCTGATATTGCTTAACGGGGCTACTATTTATAACCCATCGCACTTCTTTGGTTTCTTCTCGGCTTTTGACCCTGATATTGTGAAGGATGTGGAACTATACAAAAGCAGCATCCCCGAAAAATACGGAGGCCGCCTGGCATCGGTGCTTGAAGTAAATGACCGTGAGGGCAATAAGAAAACTATTACCGGCACGGCCGGCATAGGCTTGCTAACCAGTCGTTTTAATATTGAAGGGCCAATAATAAAAAACAAAACGTCTTTTATTTTTGGTGCACGTACCTCCTACTCTGACTGGCTGCTTAGTGCATTGCCAGAAGAGTATAAGCATAGTTCGGCATCGTTTTATGATTTTAATTTAGGCATAAGTCACCAGATTAATGAAAAAAACAATATCTACCTTAATGCTTATATGAGCCATGACGGGTTTAGGTTAAACAGTGATACCACCTATAGCTACGGTAATAAAAATGCCAACATAAAATGGAAGCATAATTTTAACGATAAGCTTTTTAGTGTAGTAATGGTTGGCTATGACCGTTACCAGTACGAGGTTTATAGTGACTCAAACCCTGTAAACGGTTACGACCTGAACTATAATATTAACCAATCAAACCTTAAGCTTGATTTTACTTATTATGTAAACCCTAAGAATACTATTGATTTTGGATTAAGCTCGATATATTACAAACTTCATTCAGGCGACCTGGAACCATATAACGACAAATCATTGGTCGCACCCGATGTTGTTCCGGCTGAACAGGCGCTTGAAAGCGCTTTGTATTTTGGCGATAAATATGATTTTACGCCTGACCTTACACTTGATGTTGGCGTAAGATATTCTATTTACAATTACCTGGGGCCTCAAACCGTTTATCAATATGCCCCTAACCTGCCAAAAACAAGTTCAAATATACTTGACAGTACCACTTATAGTAAAAATAAGGTTATTAACACTTATAGCAGGCCCGAGATACGGGCTTCAATAAGGTATAACCTGAATGATAACCTTTCGCTTAAAGCCAGTTATAATACACTCACGCAATATGTCCATTTACTTTCAAACACAACTGCCATATCGCCTACAGATGTATATAAACTAAGTGACCCGAACATTAAGCCGCAAAACGGCGACCAGGTATCATTAGGGATTTATAAAAACGCGGCAGCAAACACTATTGAAACTTCAGTCGAGGTGTATTACAAACGTATAAGGGATTACCTTGATTACCGGAGCGGCGCTACTCTATTGCTGAACGATCATATTGAGCAGGATGTTTTAAATACACAGGGAAAAGCTTATGGTATTGAGTTCCTGGTGAAAAAAACAGAAGGTAAATTGAATGGCTGGATGAGCTACACCTACTCGCGCACTTTTTTACGGCAGGACGACCCTAATGCAGGTGAGCTGATAAACGGCGGTGCTTATTATCCTGCAAATTATGATAAGCCTAATGATTTTAATTTCACCGGCAATTATCGGTTTACGCACAGGTACAGTGTATCATTAAACGTTGTTTACAGTACAGGCAGGCCAATTACGCTGCCCATTGCCAAATACTATTATGATGGTGCCGAACGTGTTTTTTATGGCGACAGGAATGCCGATCGTATCCCCGATTATTTCCGTTCTGACTTTTCAGTAAATATTGAGGGTAACCATAAGGTACACCAGCGTACACACAATTCATGGACGGTGGGTGTATATAATTTAACCGGGCGGGCAAATGCCTACTCAACCTATTTCACCGAACAGGGAGGCGCTATAAATGGTTATCAGCTATCTATTTTCGCCAAACCTATTCCATTTATTAATTATAATATACGTTTTTAAGCTGAAGTGATGAAGGGCAGATATTTAGTTTTAGCGGGTATAATAATTTCACTGATGGTAAATTGTACAAAGCCATATACGCCTTCTGTAATAACGAAAGCACCCAGTTACCTTGTTGTTGAAGGTGTGATAAATACCGGCAGTAACGATTCAACCGTTATAAGATTAAGCCGTACCGTGCCACTTACGGCAGGTGCGGGCATTACGCCCGAGCAAGGTGCGATAATAACTATTCAAAGCGATAACAACCAAACATACGCCCTGCACGATGCCGGTAACGGTATATACATGAGTGATGACCTAAACCTGGATAATACACATAAATACAGGCTTAATATTAATACCTCCGATGGTAAAAATTATGTTTCGGATTATCTTGCCTCTGTTTCCACTCCACCCATTGACAGTATTGGCTTTACCATAAAAAGCAACGGCCTACAGATATACGCTAACACCCACGACCCAAACAACAATACTCATTACTATCGCTGGGATTATACCGAAACATGGCAGTTCCATTCAAAGTATTTTTCATACTATATATCAAATGGTACCGATATGGTACCTCGTGACCCGTCGCAGTTTATATACCAATGTTGGGGTAATAGCATATCAAACGATATAATATTAGGCTCATCAGCCAAATTAACGCAGGATGTTATCTATCAAAACCCTATTACTTTTATTCAATCTACATCCGAAAAAATAGAAACGCGGTATAGCATATTGCTTAAACAATATGCCTTAAGTGCTGCCGGGTATAATTATTTTGAGCAGTTACGCCAAAATACCGAAGAACTGGGCGGTATTTTTGATCCGCAGCCTACTCAGCTTACGGGCAACGTGCATTGCACAACCGATGCTACTATACCGGCAATAGGTTATGTTACTGCTGGCACTATACAACAAAAAAGGATATATATTGATAATTCAGAGCTGCCAAAAACGGATGCGTGGCTTACTGCATATCCTTATAATTGCGGGCAGGATACAGCACTGTATTATAACCCTAAAACTAAACTGAATGAAGTTGCAGAGTTCCTGATACCCCTGCCTCCGGCTCTATTGGCCACACAGGGATGGTTTGGCAACCCACCTGCAATGAATCCTATAGGATATTTGTATTCTGACCCTGAATGTGTGGACTGTACGCTGCGGGGTACCGTGGTTAAACCAAGTTTTTGGAAATAAAATATACGTTTTATAAACTGAAGTGATGAAAGGAAGATATTTAGTTTTAACGGGTATAATAATTTTACTGATGGAAAATTGTACAAAGCCATATACACCTGCTACAATAACAAAAGCACTCAATTATCTTGTTGTTGAAGGTGTAATAAATACCGGCAGTAACGATTCAACCGTTATAAGATTAAGCCGTACCGTGCCGCTTTCGGCAGGTGTGGGCACTACGCCCGAGCTGGGTGCGACAATAATCATTCAAAGCGATAACAACCAATCATACAGTTTGCACGATGCCGGCAACGGCATATACATGAGTGATGACCTAAACCTGGATAATACACATAAATACAGGCTTAATATCAATACATCCGATGGTAAAAATTATGTTTCGGATTATCTCGCCCCCGTCGTTACACCTCCTATTGACAGTATTGGCTTTACAATAAAAGGTAATGGCGTGCAGATATACGCCAACACCCACGACCCTAACAATAATACCCATTACTATCGCTGGGATTTTACCGAAACGTGGCAGTTCCATTCAAAGTTTTTTTCATACTATATATCAAATGGTACCGATATGGTGCCGCGAACCCCAGCACAGGATATATATCAATGATGGGGCAATGATATCTCGAATGATATTGTATTAGGTTCATCGGCTAAACTAACGCAGGATATTATCTATCAAAACCCTATAACCTTTATTGAATCTACATCAGAAAAAATAGAAACGCGATATAGCATATTGGTTAAGCAATATGCATTAAGTGCCGCCGGGTATAATTATTTTGAACAGCTGCGTCAAAACACCGAAGAACTGGGCGGTATTTTTGATCCGCAGCCTTCGCAACTTACTGGAAACGTGCATTGCACAACCGACGTTACTATTCCGGCAATAGGTTATGTTACAGCAGGCACCATACAGCAAAAAAGGGTGTATATTAATAATACACAGCTCCCGAATACATGGCTGACAACATACCCCTATAGTTGTGATCAGGATACGGCATTGTATTATAACCCTTACACTAAAATGAATGATGTATTGGGCTACCTTGTGTTACCTGTACCATCTGTTTATTTAGCTACTGTGCCATGGTATGGAAAGCCGGCGGGGCCAGTGCCAATAGGATTTGTATTCTCCGAGCCTGCATGTGTAGATTGTTCATTACGGGGCAGTCTTACAAAACCAAACTTCTGGACAAACCAATAGTAATGTTAAGAGACAAAATGAATAAATACAGGGCATAAAATGAGAAACTATAGTAAATATATCTTCTGCTTATTTGTAATAACGGTGGTTACTATAACTGCCTATGGACAGGTGTTGCCCGATGTGCAAAACAGCTTTAATAACTATAACACCAACGCCCTTACCGAGAAGCTTTTTGTACATACTGATAAAGAAGCTTATACTGCTGCCGAATTAATATGGTTTAAAATTTATAATGTTGACGGCATAGATCATAACCCTATTGACTTGAGCAAGGTTGCTTATGTTGAAGTATTAGACGCTAATAAAAATGTTATACTACAGGCAAAAATAGCTATGAAAAATGGCAGCGGAAGCGGTTCGTTGTATATACCGGTCACTATATCATCGGGCAATTTTGTATTAAGGGCATACACCAGCTGGATGAAAAACTTCAGCCCTGATTATTATTTCTCGAAAAAACTTACCATAATAAATCCGCAAAAAAGCCCTGAACCATCAAAAGCAGTGGCCGATGATTATGATATACAGTTTTTCCCCGAGGGTGGTAACCTGGTTAATGGTATCACCAGTGTTGTTGGCTTTAAAGCTACAAACCAATGGGGCCTGGGTGTTAATTTTAAGGGGGCAATACTCGATGCAAAAAATGATACTGTAGTAAAATTTAGTCCCTTAAAATTTGGCATGGGCCACTTTACCATTAAGCCCGATATAAATGCAGGTTACAGGGCGGTAATAAATATTGGTGGTAAAACTATTCAAAAACAATTGCCCGGTATTAACAATAGTGGCTATACTATTAATTTAACTGATAATGGCGGCGGCCAATTACGGGCAACCGTAAACTCTGGCTCGCAAAGTGGTACTGTATACCTGTTTGTGCACACGCGCGGCGCAATAAAGTTAGTTGCAAATGCTGTTTTAAATAATGGTGCGGCCAGCTTTGATATTGACGCAGCTAAGTTTGGCGACGGTATATCGCATATTACAATTTTTAACGATGCAAAACAGCCTGTTTGCGAGCGCCTGTACTTTAAGCGCCCCGCTGCTAATTTGCTGATAGATGCAGCTACAGATGGGCAGGTATATCACACACGGAAAAAAGTAACTGTGGATATTGCCGCTAAAGACCAAAGCAATAATCAACTTGAAGCCAACTTGTCGTTATCGGTATATCGTTTAGATTCATTGCAGGGTATTGGGCACCAGGACATCCGCAATTATTTATGGTTAAGTTCTGATTTGCGAGGGAATATTGAATCGCCTGATTATTATTTTAAGAACACGGGTAAAGAGGTTGATGAGGCCATAGATAACCTAATGCTTACACAAGGATGGAGCAGGTTCGCCTGGAATAATGTATTAAGTAATAAAGCGCCTGAGTTTAAGTTTTTGCCTGAATATAACGGCCCTATTGTAAATGCCATGCTCGTTAACCTGGCAAATAATCAACCAGCTTCAGATATCTTAGCTTACTTGTGCGTACCTGGTAAGCGGCTACAATTTTATGCTTCAAGAAGCGATTCAACCGGGAAGCTGATATTTAACATGAAAAATTTCTTCGGGCCTGGCGAGATTGTAGCCGAAACAAATACCGAGGTTGATACGAACTACAGGATAGATATTTTAAACCCATTTTCAGAACAATTTACAAATACAAACCCGGGGCCTTTTGCTGTTACCACAGCAATGCAGAATGATATGGAAAACCATAACCTGGGTACACAAATACAGAATATTTACAGCGTTAATAAATTGCGGCGTTTTTACGATCCGAATGTTGATAGCAGCGCATTTTACGGTACGCCTTATAAAAAGTATATATTAGATAATTATACGCGTTTTACCACAATTGAAGAAATAATGCGCGAATATGTAAGCGAGGTAAACATTACTAAACCAAAAGGCAAGTTTAATATTAAAGTGCTTAACGAAATAGGGATGTATGAAGCCGATCCGATAGTGTTTATAGATGGTGTGCCATTTTTTAATACCAACAAGGTTTTTGCAGCTGATCCGCTTAAATTGTATAAGCTTGAAGTGGTTCCGTTTACGTATTATGTAGGGCCGTCTGTTGCCGGTGGGGTATTTAGCTTTACAAGCTATAAAGGCGATATGGGGGGTAATGAAATAGATCCACGCGCTGTTGTACTTGATTATGACGGATTAGAATTACAGCGCGAGTTTTATTCACCTGCTTATGATAGTGATGCTGCCTACAGAAGCCACCTACCCGATTTCAGGAACGTACTTTACTGGGCGCCATATGTAAACACCGCAACTACCGGCAAAAACAGCATTAGCTTTTACACATCCGACCAAACCGGGCATTATATAGGGGTAATTCAGGGCATTACTACCAACGGGGTAGCAGGCAGCCAGAATTTTATGTTCGATGTAGTAAAATAGGGCCGATTAAAGATGCGATGCTTCTATCCTATCGGCAACCAGGTTTAGTATTTCTTCGGGTAACAGCCCCGTGTTTTTACAAATATGTAAATGTTTGTGCGGGCCGGGTTCAAAGCTGGCTATAAACTGTTCGTTCCTAAAAACTTCAAACTTGCATTGGTCGCCTTCATGGTGCATGTAATCCTTCACCTTAAAATGATGATTCTCATTTTTATAGCTTACCGATATTTCAAAATTTTCCATAACAAGTTTAGTGGTATAACCAATATGTGCCCGGTATTGTTGTATCGGTTCAAAAGTTTATATAATTATCATAAAGCCATTATTTTCCATCTTTTTCTATATACTTATATAGCTGGGTTCCTGTAAGTAAGAATGCCCCTACCCCATAAATTTCGGTGCTGTTGGCATTAACTTTATCGGGCGCGGCCCCTATTTGTTGTACATACCCCAGCATCCCATCAGGGTGCACGCAAGCTGATAATGCTATCCAGGCATTTTGAACAACCGGCCAATAAGTTTTTTTATCCAGCAGCCCATTATTAAGCCCCCAAAGCAAGGCATAAGTATAAAAGCCTGTACCGCTTGCTTCCATAACCGGGTAACTCGCAGGGTCGAGCAATGAGGCGTGCCAGCTGCCGTCGGATTGTTGTAAGTGGGCAATGCGTGCGGCCATATCTTTATAAAGTTTAACAAATTTCTTCCTATCGGGATAATTGGTCGGCATATTATCAAGCACACGCACCAATCCACCCATCACCCAACCGTTCCCGCGCGACCAAAATACCTTGGCGCCATTTTTTTCCTTTTTTGTAAAATAGGTGCTGTCCCTAAAATATAAATGTTCGGCTGGATCGTACAGGTAATCATAGGTTTTCCACCAAAGTTTAGCGGCCGCGTCAAGATATTTTGGGTTTTGAGTAGCTGTTGAGAGGTAACTAAGGCTGGTAGGGCCCATAAACATGGCATCGCACCAGGCCCATTCCCTTGCTTGTATATTATTTTTCCATGCTAACGGTTCAGTATGTGGTAACGCCGCAATAGTATCAGCCAGTCCCCTGAATTTGGCTATCATTTTATCGTCCTTATATATCAAATACAAATTAGCATAGGTTTGCCCAATGCAATAGTCATCGGCCATCAGCCTGCGCGGGCCGGTGTTCCAGTTCAGGTCGTTTCCTATTCCTACAAGATATTTTATATACCGGTCGTTCTTACTTATTTTGCCCAGCTCTAATATACCGGTATAGCCAGCTGCATTTGTCCAGTCATACTTCGGCCAGCGCTGGCCTTTTTGTTCCCAGGTATTCAATTGCCAATCGGCAACCCGTTCCATGGTTTTTAAGATAGATGCCGGCGTAAATAAGGTATCCATTTGTTGTGCCGATGCGGCAGCTAAATAACCCGTAATAAAAATAAATAAGAGCAAGAGTTTTTTGATCAATGTATTCATAGTTATGGTTTAATGATGCAGGCGCATTATAAACACCAATACTAAATATATTTTTCTTTTTTTGAGTACATTAGACCATGAAATTTCTAAACCTAACCATTTTATTACTTTTTGTAAGTTTAATCAGCCGTGCTCAAACAACGGACACTGAACTGGCAAAAAAACTAACTATTAACGGTTTTTGCCTTTGCCAAACAACGCTATCTGGCCTAAAACAAACCTATACTGATTTAAAAGAAGTGAATGTTGAGGAAATGGATTTAGGTAAGAAATGCATTAGTCAGGATTCAAGATATATAGCCGGTAAAGGATACGCTTCGGATAAGCAGCCGGGCATGATATTTCAGAAAGACCAGGATACAGATTATATTAGTAAAATAAGGTTAACCAAACAGTTTAAGGGGAATTTACCCAATGGGAAATATATTGATATGAGTAATCTTAAATTGAGAGACCTATCAAAATTATATCCTGAATTGAAGGACAAATGGGGTTCAAGAGGCTGCAGTGATTATTGGAATTTCTCAAATGATACGATATCATTTTATGTAAAAATTGACACGAACAAAAAACCACAATTTCCAATTGATGAAGCTTATTATATGGATAAACCGATTGAAGGTATTGATTTAATGATGTCGTGCTACAGTCTTCAAAAGCATCATGCTGAAATAATTTTTCCGGATGAAAACAATGATCCTATATTTTTTATTGATAGTATACGAGTAAACAAAGGGGTACTTTCGAATCTTGAACCCTCTGAAGTTGCTACTGTAACTGTTTATAAAGATACTAATGTGATAAAAAAAATATTCCATGGATCAAATGGACCAGGTGATATAAAAAACGGACTTATTTATATTGAAACAAAAGATTTCGCAAAGAACAGGTATTGGAATTATTTTAAATCGAAATCGCCTGATTATGCAAGAATAGTTACTACTTCAGAAAAGGATACAGTAACAGTACAATACATTTTAAATGGCAAAGTCCTTCAAAAAGACTTTGAAGGCGACCTGGCATCGATTGATGATAAAATTTTTATAAGGTTAGTAGTTATAGATAAAAAACATTTGGCCGCCGAATATGGAATAACAAATAAAGAATATGGTATTCTTATAACAACTACCCCCAGGCAAAATCAGCAAATAAAAGTTCAACTCAAATAAAATTCCCGTAAACCCATGTCTTCCTCCCATAATTTAGCTTAAATTGCGTTTTTCCTATATAACCAATTTATGGATCTGGAGTTCAATAAAAACGAAGATATAAACAAACAGCTTGTTTATGAGGTAAACACACGGCTTAAAAAAATACATGCCGGCGGTGGTGAAAAAGCCGCGGCAAAGCAAAAAGAGAAAGGCAAAATGCTTGCCCGCGAACGTATTGAATATTTAATAGACAAAGATAAACCCTGGCTTGAAGTTGGCGCTTTTGCCGGTGAAGGCATGTATGCCGAGCATGGCGGCTGCCCATCAGGCGGTGTGGTTTGTGGGATTGGTTATGTATCGGGCAGGCAATGTATGGTTGTTGCTAATGATGCTACCGTGAAGGCCGGTGCATGGTTCCCTATTACGGCCAAAAAGAACCTGCGTGCGCAGGAAATTGCCATGGAAAACCGCCTGCCCATTATCTATTTGGTTGATTCGGCGGGTGTTTATTTGCCGTTGCAGGATGAGATATTCCCTGATAAGGAACATTTTGGCCGAATTTTCCGCAACAACGCCATCATGAGCAGTATGGGTATTATCCAGATCTCGGCCATTATGGGTTCATGTGTTGCGGGAGGTGCTTATTTGCCTATTATGAGTGATGAGGCGATGATAGTGGAAGGCACAGGCTCGGTTT
>Ga0206949_1144_pt1 | contig 25896 bp, 19 predicted proteins | sample Alteio_BWOrgHeat_40_FD_153240 | JGI IMG/M metagenome (GOLD analysis project Ga0206949, IMG submission 153240) | Enriched cells from forest soil in Barre Woods Harvard Forest LTER site, Petersham, Massachusetts, United States -... | ecosystem: Environmental > Terrestrial > Soil > Temperate forest >...
ATCGACCCGGTTTCGCTGAAGATTGTGGCGACGGTGCCGGTAGGCACCGATCCGCATGAAGTAATAGCTTCCGCCGATGGCAAAACTGCTTATGTCACCATTTACGGCGGCGGTAGTTTGCACGAGTTGGACGTAATAGACCTGGTAGCGCAAAAAGCATTACCCAGCGTGGATACAAAACCTTTTATGGGCCCGCATGGAATTACGTTTATGGGTGGCAAAGTGTGGTTTACCGCCGAGGGTACTAAAACCGTTGTGCGCTATGACCCGGCGACGGGAAAATTCGACTGGTGCATGGGAACCGGGCAAAACCGTACGCACATGATCTATGTAACGCCCGATTTGAAAAGGGTGTATACAACCAATGTGAGTTCGGCCACGGTGAGTATTTTGGTGGATACACTTATGCAGGGCAGCTTTGGGCCACCTCCGGGAGGAGGCAATCCGCCGCCCGGGGCGCCACAGACCGGTCGGACACAACAAGGCGGACCACCACCGGGCTTTAGGCCGCAACCGCACAGCGACTGGCTGCAAACCGTGATCCCGGTAGGTAAAGGCTCTGAAGGATTTGACGTATCGCCCGATGGTAAAGAATTATGGACAGCAGGCGCGGATGACGGTATTATTACAGTAATAGACCCCGGTACAAAGCAGGTGATAGCCAGTATTGATGCTAAAGTAAATGGCGCCAACCGCCTAAAATTCACCCCTGATGGTAAGCGAGTATTGGTTTCGAGCCTACGCACCGGCGACCTGTTTGTATTGGATGCGGCAACGCGCAAGCTGATCAAAACCATAAGTACCGGCCACGGCGGCGCGGGCATTTTAATAGATAACGATGGTTCGCGCGCATTTATCGGCTGCACCGGCGACAATTATATAGCTGTTGTAGATTTGAATACTTTGACTGTCACCGGGCATATCCCCATTAACGGCGCCGATGGATTAGCCTGGGCGGTAAGGCAGTAAACACACGGATTGATAAACCCACAACGAGCGCCAGCCCAAACGAGAGAGGGGGCGAGCCGGGAGTATGGCCTGCGGGTGGAAGCATCCCCTCTTTCTTGATTTTTTTGTTTCTTTTTGTATCAAGACAAAAAGAAAGCCACAGCGGCAGCGGTTGAAAAGATAGGTTATCCATATGTTGTCCGGGACTTATCCCACTTTGTCATCCTGAGGAACGAAGGATCTTCTACTATCGACAGGTTATCAGTCTATATAGCGTAGAAGATGCTTCACCCACCCGGCAACTCATCTGGCACATCCAATCTCGCCACACCAATCCTATCATCGGCCATGCCATAATAAATATCAAAACGGTTAGGCATACCAATATCAGTCCTATGATCTATTCCTGTAGGAAAAACTACGTTGGCTATAAGGCCTACTTGTTCTTCAGGCAGATCCGGTTTCATAATAGGTTGAGGCGACCGGTATAATATTTTACGCGGATCATTTTTATCTAATATCATTACCCCTGCCGAATAAATTAATCTTTGCTTCTCATCGCCCGCGCCGTCTACTACGTTAACACCGTGATAAACCAGCATCCAGCCATGCTTTGTCATTACCGGCGGCGCGCCGCAGCCTATCTTTACTTTTTCCCAATCGGCAACGGGCACTGCTAAATGAAAATGCGAGGTAAACCTGGCATTTTTTACTACCATGTGACTGTCATGGTCAACCGGGAGGTATGACAGCCATATGCTTTCACGGTGGTCGTCAACTTCTCTGTCGGGTTTCTTCGACAATTTTTCAGGGGTTGTACCGGGAAATAATGGGCGATGTATTATTGAATACCGCTTATCGCCTTCGGGGCTTAATATTTCTTCAGGAAATATAGCAGAGTCCTTATTATCAATGCCGTCAAACTCAAGCCCCTTATAAGGTGTAAAACTAACCAAACCCACCTTTTCCCATTTAAAAAGATCGGTTGAACGCGCTACAGCTATACGGGGACCATTGGGCCCGAATGCCACATAGGTCATTACATAATGCTTCAAAAACTCAACATATGATACCCGGGGGTCTTCACAACCGCCGCCACCACCGGGCCTTAGCTCATAGTCGGCTTCGGGTTCAAGTACTACGCCCAGGCGCTCAACACCTGTAGGGTCACCGGCATCATTAAATAAAACCCTTGCTATGCCAATACGCGAATAATTGCCCTCAGCAACCATCCGCGGGAACAAGTATAAGTGCCCGTCAGGGCCACGCACAGCGCCGGGATTAAGTACGCCCTGCGCTTCCATAGCATTGCCGGGTTCCGGTTCCATTATCGTACCCAATCGCTGTACCTTAAATTCACCCATCCTTTTTCTTTTTTATTTTAACTTTTACAAGCTTACCGCCTTCACAAGCTATTATAGCTTCAATAATGCGCTTGGTTTCTTCCGGGTCGCGTACCTGTATGCAATCGGCCCCGGTTGTACGGGCGGGGTAATCGTTGCCGCCTTCAAACAAAGCATCGCCAATAAACAGCATTTCGCTTATTTTTATATCGAGCACCGATTTTAGCTTGCGGATGCCATAAGCCTTATCAATGCCGGGCTTGGTAATATCTATCGAAGTAGCGCCCCCCATTTGTTCCGAAAATTCGGGCAGCGTTTTATGAAGTATCGCTTTTATTTTTTTACGCTTGATGAATTTAGGGTCCCACAATTTTTTAGCGTTCAATGGCGCGTTTTGCCCCAATGCCGAAAACGTGATCTGGCTGCCCCTGTCCTCTATCTGCTGGCCCCAGGTTTTTTCAACTTTGGTACCCGCTGCCTTAACCGCCTCGTTTAATGATTCAATGATCTTGCTTTTTTCATCATCGCTAAAATTTTCAGCATACAGCTCCTTCCAGCCATGTTTGTACTGGTAAAACTTTGTACCGCAGGTGGGTAATATCGATAAGTTTTTCAGGCGCTTCTCTTTATCAAGATGCGACAGCACCTGCTTCTCGAACTGCGGCCAGTCGCCCCCCGAAATAATGGCCACTTTTACAGTATCCATCAGCCTGCTGAAAAGCTCGGCCATCTCTGCATCCAACGATGCCTTACTTTCGGCAAGCGTGCCGTCAAGGTCAAAAACAATTAGCTTTTTCATGTTATGTTCCCTTGCGGGGATAAATTGGTTTATGATACGGGTATGGCTATTTCAAGCAGGTTTATTTTTCCTTGCGGGATGCAGTTCATTGCGCCCAGTTCAGCCGGGAGCAAAACTACATCGCCCTTTTTTATACCATAGTTTGTGCCATCAAATGCAATATCGCCTTTTCCATCAATACAAACCAAAATACGCGGCACATCTTCTGCACCTACCGTAAATTGCATATCGGTATTTGTTCGCCATAAAATAAAATGTTCATTATTAAACAATTCTTCGCGCAACACCGGCTTTGTTTCCACAGCCTTAGGTTTTACCGGCCCAATGTCGGTAAGGTTAAAGTCGATGCAAGCTATGGCTTTATCAACATCCAGGTCGCGGGGCTTGCCGGTTTGGGCATCAATGCGGTCCCAATCGTACAATCTATAGGTGGTATCGCTGTTTTCCTGTACCTCAAACACTACAACATCGGCCAAAGTATGTACAGTGCCCGAGTGAATAAAAACGCCGTCGCCCGGTTTGGGTGTAAAACTGTGCAGGTAATCGGCCACCTTATGTTCATCCAATGCCTTGCGCAAATCGGCTTCATCGGTCCCTTTTTTCAATCCTGAGTAGATCAACGCTTTTTCACCCGTCTCCAATACCACCCAGGCTTCGGTTTTGCCCGTATCGCCTTTGGGTATATATTGCGTCTGATCGTCAGACGGGTGCACCTGCACCGATAACACCTCCTTAGCATCCAAAAATTTAAGCAACAACGGAAAACGGTCGAATACACCTGCCAATCTGCCCATAATACTTTCAGGGTACTGATTAAACAGTTGTGTAAGGGTATAACCCTTATATAATCCCTCGGTTACAACACTGGCATGGTCGTCGCGGTCGCTCAATATCCAGGCCTCACCCACCGGGCCTGAGGGCAATGGTTCAGTAAGCAGGTGCGCTAAACGCCTGCCGCCCCATAACCTGTACTGGTAGATAGGGGTAAAAAACAATGGGTATAATGTCAGTTCGTTCATGGTATAGTTGAATAAATCACACAGTATTGTATTTTACATACACTGCATTTTTATAGCATAACATCGCTTCACCTATTATGTTGTTTATATTTATCATATGGTTGTAACATTGGCGTGATACTTGTACAATTAAAAGTGTAAAGGCACATTAAACCTTTTAATTTGTAAAGCGTCTATTAATTATCAGCACAAATCGCTGAAAAAATATTATCGATTATGAAAAGGGTATATAGAAATCTGATCTTTTTAAGCTTAAGCTTACTTGTATGTATGTTTTTAGCTGTTCCTGCAAATGCACAACACAGAGGCGGCGGGAACCATGGCGGCGGCGGAAATCACGGCGGTGGCGGCGGCGGTGGCCGTAGTTACAGCGCGGGCCGCAGTTATTCTGGCGGTGGCCGTACTGCCTATTCAGCAGGCCGTTCTTATTCGGCTGCACGTGGCAATGCAGGCAATCGCGTGTATGCTAACCGTGCCGGCGCAGGCCGTGCTTATGTAGGTGCCCGTGGTGGTGTTAATGCTTACCGTCGTGGTGCTTATGGTGGCCGTGCCTATGTAGGTGCCAGGGGTTATGCCGGCGCCAGGGGTTATGGCCGTGGGTATTACGGTCGTGGATATGGCCGTGGTTACTATGGCGGCTATCACGGATACGGCTGGGGTGGCAGGTTTGGTTATGGTGGTTTTTACTTCCACGCAGGCTTTTACAACAGCTTATACTGGCCACGTTTAGGCTTTAGGGTTGGCTTCCTTCCTTACGGTTACTATCCGTTCTATTGGGGAGGCTTGCAATACTACTACAGCAACGGCTTTTATTACGACTATGACGACGGCCAGTACACTGTAGTTGAGCCACCTGTTGGCGCACAGATCAACACTTTGCCTGCCGGTGCAAAACCAATAACAATAAACGGCCAGCAGTATTACGAGTTGGATGGTGTTTATTATGTTCCGGTTACCAAGGATGATGGCTCATTAGCCTACGAAATTGCAGGTAAAGATGGTGAGTTAAACACCGATGGCGGTGGTGACGACCAGGGTCAATATGACCAGGCTCCCCCTGCTGGTAACGGTCAGGGCTATAACAATGCCCCTGCCCCACAGCAACAGGAAGAACAAGCTGAACCACAGCCAAGAAACGGCTCAGCCGATCTGCAGGTTGGCGATCTGGTACAATCATTACCAAAAGAATCAAGAGGTGTAACTGTAAACGGTCAACGCTTGTTTGTATCACCTGATGATGTGTACTACAAAAAAACATTGGATAAAGATGGCAACGTTGCCTACAAAATTGTAGGTCTTCCATCTGAAGCTCCTGATAACAACTAAATAAATAAAAAGCATTTATAACAAAAAGCCCCCGATTTTTTAATCGTGGGGCTTTTTTTGTGATTTGCAACTAAGTTTATAAGCTTTCCAAAGTCGACTTTAACATCCTTACACCTTCCGTAGTGCTTTTGCTGGTGCTAAATATATCGGCTGATGATGCTCCCGGACCATAGAAGTTCTCGTTCGCTTTTTTATCAATACCAAGGTTTGAACCGTTAATAGTTATACCCGCAAACAAACCACGACTACGCGAGTATGAATACACTTCGGCCTGCAGCTTATAATCGGTACTTGCAGTCGAACTGCGCCCAACCGGCCCCGCAGCGGCTGATATATCGCCACCAATCGTAAAGTCACCGTTTTTAACCTTGGTCAGCACCCCTCTATGGTGAAATACCAATATCAGGTCTACCGATTGTACACCTATCTGCAAACCAAAGCTGCCGCCGTTAAGCGTAATAAAAACAGGGTCGCTCCACTTGCCGTTGTCCAGTTTCACCATAGCAACGCCGTTACCATGTTTGCCGCCTATCCCTAACCCGGCGTTGATCATATGTGGGATGATCACTATGCCGCTGTATTCTTCCAGCAATTCATGCGGTATGCTCTCGCGCATCTTGCCAAAGTCTTTAAGCACGTTGGCAGCGTTATGTATTCGTTCTGTTTCTTTACTGGCATCAGTAGCCGATGCCAATACCATGAAGACGCTTAACAAAAGCGGTATCTTCAAAAATTTTAATAGTTTCATGGGTGATGTTATTTTAATTGTTAATGTATTTTCCTATTTAACCCATTAAATCTTCACTTGTTTGCTTAAATAACCTGTAATTACAAATCAGTGATTAACTATCTTTGCCTTATAATGAGTTTGAGTAAAGAGCAGGTATTTTCCATAACTAACAACGCTGAGTTTAATGCCGCAGCCCTGCAGGTTTTCCGCCACCAGGCCGCTAATTGTGCCGTCTACAGCAAATTTATTGAAGGCTTAAAGGTTAATGCCACCAAAATCGATCGCATTGAGCAGATACCCTTTTTACCCGTTGAATTCTTTAAATCACACGCTGTAGTCAGTAATAATGATCCCGTTGAAGTTACCTTCAGCAGTTCAGGCACCACAGGCATAACAACCAGCAGGCACCTGGTTACTGATGTAAGCTGGTATGTAGAAAGCTTCCGCCGGGCATTCCAATTATTTTATGGCGATATAGAAAACTATACCTTATTGGCCCTGCTGCCCTCATACCTCGAACGCGAAGGTTCATCCCTAATCTATATGGCCGATGACCTGATAAAACAATCAGAAAACCCCGATAGCGGCTTCTACCTTTATAATTATGATGAATTGTACCATCAGCTTAAAAAACAGCAAGAAGCCAAAAAACCTACGCTGTTAATTGGCGTTACCTTTGCATTGCTTGATTTTGTCGAACAGCACTCCATCAGCTTCCCTGAATTAATAGTAATGGAAACCGGCGGCATGAAGGGCAAACGCAAGGAAATGATACGCGAAGAACTACACGAAACACTCTGCAATGGCTTTGGGGTTAATGCTATCCATTCCGAATACGGGATGACGGAACTGTTATCACAAGCCTATTCAAAAGGCAATGGCATTTTCAACACTCCGCCCTGGATGCGCATCATAACCCGCGACACCAACGACCCCATTAGCTTGATCACCGACGGCAAAACCGGCGGCGTAAACATCATCGACCTCGCCAATATCAACTCCTGCTCATTCATAGCCACCCAGGACTTAGGAAAAGTCTACCTCGACGGTTCATTCGAGATACTCGGTCGCTTCGATAATGCCGACATCCGCGGATGTAATTTACTGATAGCATAAAACTTAATGTGCCAATAACATAATATTCTTATTTTTGCGTTGGAACATAAAATTCATACGATAATGATTGAGAAATTTTTGAATGACGAGCAGGACCCCAAAGCGGTTGAGAAAGTTTACTTACGACTTGTTGACCTGCTTACAACCGGCGAGGATATTTTATACATTGCCGTTCAAAAAAAACCGTTGGTAAACATTCTGCCCGATTGCATTGCCCTTACCAACAAGCGTATATTGTTTTTTACGCCTGCTAATTTAGGCTTATCAATAAAATTTGTTGATTTTGTTTGGAAAGACATTGTTGATGTGTACACCAAAGAAGAAATAATAGGCGCTATATTCAGCGTTAAAACCACCGGCGGTGCCGAAATGGGTGTCGATTACCTGCCCAAAGTACAGGCCCGCAAGCTATACCAATACGCACAGGAACGCAAGGAAGCCGAACGTGAGGCCCGCCGCCTGCGCGACCTTGAAGAAAAACGCGCGGAATCAGGCGCTATGCAATTCGAGGCTCCTGCTGCATTTACACCGTTTCAGCAAGTACAGCAAGCACCCATAGCCGCTCCTCCCGTAGTACACGAAGAGCCCGTAGTAGCAGCTCCTAAGCCCGATGAGTTAACCGAAAAATTAAAGAAACTAAGGACTTTATTTGATAACGGCCTCATCTCGCAGGAAGAGTACAACCAAAAGAAACTGGAACTATTAAGCGACTTATAGTGCGCTATTATAGCCCTCCCCTTCGGGGAGGGTTGGGTGGGGTCAACCGCTCATCAAAACTAAAAGCCTGCTGATTTACCAGCTTCACTTTTGAAGCTTTTGAATGCAACGGATTCAGCAAATAATTAAAATCATCAGGAACAATAACCGAGGGCACCTTCATAAAAAGGTGCTCTTTTCGTTTCAGAAAATCATTACCTAATTGTTTCAACGCGCCCGGCGCGGAAGGATCCTGCCAGTTATGGGGTAGTGTATCTCTATCAATGGTTAATACATCGTTATCCGGCGCTTCAAATTCAACCAAACAAAAATCATTTGGAAAAATAGTTGGCGATAAATGCACCAAAACCTCCAAAACCGCCAATGCCCTGCTTGAAGCAAGGTAAACCATGGATTGCCCTACACTGTTCCAGCGGCCGCCATATAGCCTTGCGCCTGTGCCGCTCAAATCGGCAGCATAGTTACATTTTGCAATGCGGTAAAGTATCATTTATTAAGCAAAAATACCGTGCTCAATACGGCCCAATTCGGTAAACACCATATTAAAACCGGCTGAGGTATCAAGGAGTGATAATGGCGATTCACCGTTAAAGCCCAGGCTTGGAGTACCCATCCAGGTTTTAAATTTATCCATGGTGCCAAATACTTCTTCACCGCGTGTATATAGGCGGGCAAGCTCAATAGCCTTTTCGGCGTATTCAGTTTTTATAATGGCATCATCATCATAGCGTTGCAGGGTACGCTCCGAAATGTGCATAATATTGGCAAGCTGTTGCAGGGTTAGCGATATTTTTTTAGCTAGCCCCATCAATACACGCTTAGGCAGCCCCTGCCGTGTAAGCTGTACAATATTAAAATCACTTGAAAGGCTGATAGGCCTTACACCGCTTAATAAAGCATAAAACGGGTTACTTGAACCTTGAGTAAGATATACCCCCATTGGCTCATTAAGCATATTCCCTTCTGTATGTTCTTCTTCGTGCGACATTTATCCAAATTTACATACCTTTTGTCGGATTTCCAAATTATCCCCCAACAATTATCAAATAATAATTCTTCTTCCCTTTTTGCGCAACCAAATATTTGCCGTTTATCAGCGCATCTACATTATATATGTCTTCAGCGGCTCCTATTTTTTGTTTATTAATAGCAACTCCCCCACCCTGTATCATTTTCTTAGCTTCGCCTTTTGAAGGGAAAACTGCGGTTACTCCTGCTAATAGATCCACAGCATTTATACCTTGCTGCAGTTCATTTTTTGCTATCGCGAAGTTGGGCACACCTTCAAACAGGCCTATCACCTCATCATCATTCAGTTCATTCAAAAACTCGATACCTGTATTGCCAAACAAAAATTCAGACGATTTTATAGCTTTTTCATATTCGGCCTCTCCATGTACACGTATGGTAATATCTTTTGCCAACGCTTTTTGCAAGGTACGCAAATGCGGTGCGGCATCCTGTTCAGTTTCAAGGGCAATGATGGTATCTTCATCAAACAATGTAAATATCCTGACGTAAGTTTTTGCATCAGCATCGCTGGTATTCAGCCAAAACTGGTAAAATTTATAGGGCGATGTTTTCTGCGGATCAAGCCAGATGTTGCCACCTTCGGTTTTACCAAATTTACTACCGTCTGATTTTTTTATCAGCTGGGTGGTTAAAGCATACGCTTCGCCTGCGTCTTTACGGCGGATGAGTTCGGTACCGGTAACAATATTGCCCCATTGGTCGCTGCCGCCCATTTGCAGCACGCAATTTTTATGCTTCCATAAGTAATAGAAATCATAGCCCTGTACCAACTGGTAAGTAAATTCAGTGAATGACATACCCGTATCGCCGCTGATACGGTTCTTCACCGAATCTTTAGCCATCATATAATTTACAGTAATGTGTTTACCCACATCGCGTATAAAATTCAGGAACGAAAAATCCTTGAACCAGTCGTAATTATTAACCATTTCGGCACTGTTGGCGCCGCTGTTAAAATCAAGGAATTTTTCCAGTTGACTTTGTATCCCGGCTAAATTATGCTGCAATACTTCTTCCGATAATAAATTACGCTCGGCCGATTTACCCGACGGGTCACCCACCATACCGGTAGCGCCGCCAACCAGCGCGTAAGGTTTATGGCCCGCGCGTTGAAAGTGTATCAGGGTCATGATTTGCGCCAGGCTGCCCACATGCAGCGAGTCGGCAGTCGGGTCAAAACCTATATAACCTGCCGCCATACCCTTATTCAACAGTTCCTCGGTTCCGGGCATAATATCATGCAGCATGCCGCGCCAGCGTAATTCTTCAACAAAATTCATCGTATATTCTTTATCGTTTTAAAGCGGTTGCAAATATAGCAGAATAGTGTAAAATCTGCTTTTTTCCCGTTCAATTGAGGTGGCCTTTACATTTTTTCCGTATCTTGAGCTAATTGCTACCTCGTTATGAATTTTCTATCGCATTATTATTTCGACCGGGATGTTACCAACTGTTACCATATTTTAGGTATCGTACTGCCCGACCTGCTGAAAAATGCCGATAAAACCATCGTACTTCATCCCGAAAAACTGCACCACCAAAACCAATCAGTAAACAGCATCATCAAAGGCTGGAACAAGCATTTGGAGGTCGACCGCTATTTCCATTCGTCCGACTTTTTCCTTACCCATTCGCACCAGTTAAAAAAGGAGCTGGCGCCGGTTATTGAAGGCTCGCCGGTAAAACCATTCTTTTTGGGCCATATAGCGTTAGAGTTGATATTGGATAACCTGCTCATCACCACCAACAAAATAGACGTGCATGATTTTTACGACCACATGCAAGGCTGTAATGATACAGTAATACAGGAATTTCTAACCTTCGCCGGCCTCGCCGATACCACTAAATTCTTCCGCTTTTTTAACGGTTTTAAAAAGGATGGCTACCTCCACACCTATTCCGAAACACCAAAAATAGCATACGCCCTTAAACGTATATGTATGCGCGTTTGGCGCGACCCATTTACCGATGAGCATGAAAGCGAAATGAACGAGGTATTAGTAGCTTACCGCGAACAACTGTATGATAACTTTATGGTGATATTTGACGAGATCGACAGCAAGCTCACCGCCTCCTGATATCATTTGTATGCCGCCGTTACCTGCACATTATATTTATTAAACATTTTTTGTGCTACTTCAACCGAATTACCGCTCACAACGCTTGGGTATTTATCATGTTTGTTTACCCACGCCCACTCCCAATCCTTTACCTTATTTTCAAAGGCTTTAGCATCAAACGGTGTTTTATTTGCTAATGACTGATCTAAAGCAGCAAAAAACATTTGCCAGCGTGGTTTATAGAAACCTTTAATAAGGCCACCCCATTGTCGGTTGGAGTATTCACGCAACGGGCTGTTTCTATCGCCCCACAGGGTAACCAGGTCGCGGGCGTTACGCTCATACAGGTCGCTTTCCCGCCGGGTTATACCGTTTGACCTGGCTTCGTTTATCCATTTTCCCAATAAAAAGTCTTGCCGGGTACTCAGCAGCGCGTCCATATCGTCCATAAGCTGTAAAAATGCTGCGCTATAGTGTTTAAATCCAGCTATATCATGCGCATTATAAGCCTTCATCATTTTAGGCTGAAGCTCATTCGCATAATTAGCCATTACCTGCCTGCTGATGTCAACCAAATCATACTGGAAACCATCACTGCCCTTTAATCCATTAGCCGACTTGATAAACAGCTGCCACGCCTGCACTACCGGCCGCGCGTCATAATGCTTTACAGTGTCCACTCTCCAGTCGTTACCCATGTTTAAATTCGGCCTGCCCGTTATTATGGATGCCACACCTGAGTGAACAGGAATAGTTCTGTAAGCACTTTTTAATAAGAGTTGCCATGCTTTATCAATGTCAGCGTTGGTTTTCCCATACCTGCGACTCGCATAATCCTTAAGCCACCAATTAAGGTCGATTGGTTCACTGCGCCAGGTATTATCCATCATCAGTTCAAATATGGCGGGGTTTTGCTGTATAGCCTCAGGGGTTAGCCCAATACCAACCATATTTTTCGATTCGTGCAATGCTTTGTTTGGGTCTGAGGCTACATTTTGCATACATCCATGCAGACTCAAATTACCACCAAAGTTTTGCAGCATGTTCCATATCCACGGTTTGCCGTAGTACGATTCATTGTTTTGCCATACGGGATGCTCATCGCTATAAAGATCCAATATGATCATATGGTCATTAGGCACGGCATTAAGCAGGGCTTTGGTTTGTGCGGCTTTCCAAAAATTGGCACTGTTAAAAAACAGCCATCCCTGCATCACCCATATGGCTTTGGGGTCGGCAGCCGTCATTGATTGGATTATTTTCTTACTCACCCCGCTCAAAAAGGTCGAATCACTAGTAGGCGGCGTATTCTCATTAAAAGTATCCGATGAATATAAATGGTCAGTGCCGTACTCCTTTATTTGTGCCTCAATGTATTTTTTACCTATTTCCACAAACATCGGGTCGGTCGGGTCAAGCAGGTACACATCATTAAAGCCCTGCTCCCAGTTGGTTTTTTTTAGCTTGGCATTCGGGAATTTATCTTTAAACGATGGCGGCACATGCCCGCTAAAGGCAGGCAGCACAGGCGTCATTCCGAATGAGCGTTCGCGCTCCAGTATCTTTTTCTGCAATATTTTATGGCTATCCATCCAATGCTGCGGCAGTGGGCCACCCCAGCCATCCAAATTCCCCATCCACAGCCACGAAAAATAAGCCGGTCCACTAAAAAAGCTATCCAAATCGGCATTGCTAAAACCCATATCATGATAAACATCGCGCCAAATGGCTTCCTCGCCGGTTAGCGCCAGCGGCATATTAATGCCGTTTAGCGCCATCCAGTCAATCTCTTTTTGCCAACGCTCCCAGCCCCACCAACTCATGCTGTAATTAAAGGTGCAATAGTTAAGGTAATACCTATATTGATAAGGCGTAACATGGCGTACCTTTTTGCTAACCACGGGCAAAGTAGCAGGTAGGTGCATATTGTTCCCGTTCCACCCAAAATCATCGCGGCAATAAGTCTTCAAATAATACCCCAACGCCGATGCTATCGAAAGCCCTTTATTTCCACTTAAAATAATTTTACCACCCTGGCTTTGCAGTTCAAAAACATCCTCTCCACTCTCGGCGGGTATTTCTTCTACCACAAATTTATTGGCAATAGTTGGTACAACACGCTTTATAAACGCTTCAGCGGCGGGTTTATCTAATTGCGCAAACGCAGTAAAGTGAAACATGATTAAAGCAAGCAGTGCAAAATATTTGGTCTTTCTCATGGATTGTGTATTATGAAAGACTAAGCTATTAAAATTTATCAGGTGAAACATAATCAGAAATAAATGATGTTTAGGCGTAAAGCCACGCGGGTGAACCCCACTCAAGATGCTAATATTTAAGATTAGAGGGCAACTTTTTTTTCAAAACAGTGAAATTCACTGTTTTTCATGCCCCAAACCGCATAAAACACTGATTTTAAATAAAGTTTTGTTTTTATTAAATAAAATTATATCCGTACCTTTGCAGTCCCAATTCAGAGTTGGGAAAAAGGAGAAAAATTATTTAATGGCAAAAAAACAAGAAGCAGAAAAAGAATTAAAAGCAAAAGAGGCTGAGCTGGGAACAGTTACCGCACCTACTGCAGAAAAAGAGACTATCGAGTCAGAAGCTGATTCGATCTCTATTGAGGACATCAAGTCACAGATCAAAACTACACCCGATGCAGATTTCGATTGGGATGCTGATGACAAGAAGTTCGGCAATTACAGCGACAGCGACCGTGAGAAAATGGAGAAACTTTATGATGGAACTTTCAGCTCTATCACTAAAGGCGAAATTATCACCGGTACAGTTGTAAATGTAAACAGCAAAGATGTGGTATTGAACGTTGGGTTTAAATCTGACGGCTTGGTATCAGTTTCTGAATTCCGTGATACACCAGATCTGAAGATCGGTGATACAGTTGAAGTTTTCGTTGAATCGCAGGAAGATGCTAACGGTCAGTTGGTACTTTCACGCAAACGCGCAAAAACTCAAAAATCATGGGAGCGCATTAATTCAGCTTTAGATAACGATGAGATCATCACCGGCTTTGTGAAGAGCCGCACCAAAGGTGGTTTAATTGTTGATATTATGGGCGTTGAAGCCTTCTTACCAGGTTCACAGATCGACATTAAACCTATCAGGGATTACGATGTGTACGTTGGTAAAACAATGGAATTCAAAGTTGTTAAGATCAACCACGAGTTTAAAAACGTAGTGGTATCGCACAAAGTGCTGATCGAAGACGATTTGGAAAACCAAAAAACTGAAATTGTTGCTAAGCTTGAAAAAGGACAGGTACTTGAAGGTACCGTTAAAAACATTACCGACTTCGGTGTATTCATCGACCTTGGTGGCGTTGACGGCTTATTGCACATTACCGATATATCATGGGGCCGCATAGAGCACCCACGTGAAATTTTATCATTGGATCAGAAGATCAACGTTGTTGTGCTTGATTTTGATGATGAGAAAAAACGTATCGCTCTTGGCTTAAAACAACTTACTCCTCACCCTTGGCAATCACTATCTGAAGACATCCAGGTTGGTTCAAAGGTTAAAGGTAAAATAGTTACTGTTGCCGATTATGGCGCATTCCTTGAAATTATCCCTGGTGTTGAAGGTTTGATCCATGTGTCAGAAATGTCATGGTCACAAAACCTGCGCAATCCACAGGAATTCCTGAAAGTTGGCGACGAGATCGAAGCTCAAGTGTTAACACTTGACCGCGACGAGCGCAAAATGTCATTAGGCATTAAACAATTAACCCCCGATCCCTGGCAAAATGCTGCTGAACGTTACGCAGTTGGTACTCAACACGTAGCAACAGTTAAAAACATGACCAACTTTGGTGTGTTTGTTGAGCTTGAAGACGGCATTGACGGCTTGATCCACATCAGCGACCTTTCATGGAGCAAGAAAGTTAATCACCCTAACGAATTCACTAAAGTAGGTGAGAAATTAGACGTGATCGTACTTGAGCTTGATGTTGAGAACCGAAAATTAAGCTTAGGCCACAAACAGCTTGAAGAAAACCCTTGGGATACTTTTGAAACCATCTTCACTATTGATTCAATACATGAAGGTACCGTGTTAAAAGTAACTGAAAAAGGCGCTATCGTAGCTTTACCTTACGGTGTTGAAGGCTTCGCGCCAACCAAACACCTGGTTAAAGAAGACGGCAAAAGCTTAAAAGCTGATGAAGTAGCTGAATTCAAGATCATTGAATTTAACAAAGAAAACAAACGTATAGTTATTTCACACTCACGTATTTGGGAAGAAGCTCGTGCTGATGCCCGCGTACAGGAATTCGAAAACCGCAAAAAAGAAGCAAAAGCTTCAACCAACGCGGTGAAGAAAGTGAAAGAATCTGTTGAAAAATCAACTTTAGGCGACCTTAGCGTACTTGCTCAGTTAAAAGAGCAAATGGAAGGTGCCGAAAGCAAAGCCCGCAAAGCAGCCCCGGCAGCAGCTAAAAAGGCTGAGCCTTCAGCAGAAGAAGGAGCTTAATAAGCTTCTCTTTAACTAAATAATCTTTAAGCCCTCTGTTGAAAAACAGGGGGCTTTTTTATTAGTTAACGCTAATCCTAAAAGGTCATACATTATAAAATTAATTTTAACTTAGTATATGTTTGTTATAGAAGAACCTATTGAAAGGAATCATCTTATTAAAACCTGGTGGACCCAAAAAAGACTCAAATATAATATCGGGTTAATTTTAGCTGGTATAATCGCATTTTTACTATATGCTATTTTAGGTTCAATATTAATAGTTCCGCATGATCCTGATTTTGAAATAACCTTATTTACAATTGCATTTCAAGGCTTTGGATACTTTATAATGATATTGATAGCCAACTTGTTTTACTATTTAGGCCCTTTGACAGATAGACTTATAAATAAAGATAATAGCGAAAAATTCAGAAAGAATCTATACAATCTTGGCTTCTGTTTTTCTGTTGGATTACCTTTCCTTATTCCTATAATTATTGTAATACAATATTTTTTATTGTACGCAAAGTAACGCACGCCTGCCTTTGTTGGTGTTGTCACCAACAAATTTAATAAGCCTGGTATTTTATTTTTTCTTCGAATACATATCATATATTATTTAATCATCCGAAGATATTTTTCCTAAACTCTATTTATTATTGAAATCTCTCATATTAAATACTATCATAGGTCTATTACAATAAGATGCCTAAATGGCAATTAAAGTCTCTTTTTAGCTGAATTTTTCCATTATATATTTCACATACCCGCCTGTAAAGCCGCCATCATCTGTCAATTATTGTTATAGTATTAATTACTTATTGGTTAATTTCTTAATAAGAATAAATTAATCAATAAGAATATATTTATAATATAAATATTTAATAAAATTACTATTCAAGCAATAATATCGTATTTTTGTTGTGAGTCAACTGGTTGATTGATTAACTATTAAGAAACAACCATCCATTGATTTATTGCTGATACATCTACCACTACATCTTGAAAACACGTGTATTTTATATGGCCCTTATGGCTTGTGCCTTATTTTTCAATAAAGCACAGGCGGTAAATACATATTATTGGGCAGGTTTAGGAGCAAACTCAAACTGGACAACCACCGGCAACTGGCAAAAAAATGTAGGTGGCGCCTATACCGGCTATCCCGGCTCAGGTACCGGTGACATAGCAGTTATTTCCCCAACTTTAGGCGGAACGATCAGTACAGTTATAAGTTCTTCAAGCAGTACCATAAATCCTATCAGCTCAATTACAATAGGCGATAACACAGCTGTTACACTCACTATTAATAACTCCATTTCTGTATCGGTTACTGGCGGCATTACTATAGCAGATGTACTGCAAACAGTAAGCTCAAGTACATTTACCATTGCAGGCACAGGTACCTTATCAATAAGCGGCACCAGCAACTTATATACTGCAGGCATATTGCAGGTTACCGGTAATGTTACTTTTAATAGCGGCTCAATTACAAACCTATACGGTCTTACGGGAGCACCGCTCGCTTCATTACAAGCAAAAATAGATGCACAAAGCGGCGGCCTGATAACTGCCAGCAGTTGTACGTTTAATTTTCCTGGCACCAGCCCTGTAATGCATGCAAGTGCAGGTACCATTAATGCAACCTCGTGTACTTTTTCACTTTCCGGCCCAATAGCTGAAGCTTATGCCGACGGAGGCATCTTTAATGCCAATTCGTGCACGTTTACCTTAGGTAACGCCACATCGCTAACAGCCATCGGGGCAAACTCAGGCACGTTCAATATCAACAGCGGCACGGTTGTAAATACGGGCATTAACGCCAAGGTTATTAGCCGGTTAACCGGCACGGTCAACTTAAACTCAGGGGCTGTAATTAATCTTTCGGGTAATCCGTCTTATATTTCTAATGGAGATAATGCCATATTTACCTGCGGCCCTACTTCGGTTATTAACCTCACCGGTACAAATTCAAGTGTTGCTAATACCAGCACCAATCCTTTCACGCTGCAATCATCAGCCGCCGGTTCGGCAACAATAGGCACCATAGCATCCGGCTCCGCGGGTATATCGGGCACTTATAATGTGCAGCGTTTTATAACCGGTGGCAGCAGCACCTATCGTAATTACCGGCTGCTATCCTGCCCTATAAATATGATCTCGGCTAATGCGCCCACAAGCGCATCAAACCTTATCGACCTGTCGTACCTTGATAATAACACCACCGTACCGGCCACAACTTACGGGGCATTTATCGGCGGCCCTGGAACAGGTTTTGGCGGGGGTATACACGTTACCACTAACCCGCTTATGTACCTGTACCAGGAAAGTATAACGCCGGGCACAACCTATAACGCTGCATTCACTTCGGGTAAAAACGTAGGTGTAAAAACACTTACCGGCACCAGCCCTAATTATTATATAACTACTGTAAGTACCGCAACCGGTGGCCTAAACAGTTCAACGGTTAAAGTACCTGTTGGCAATGGCTGGATAATGTATTATATCGGCGACGACCAGCGCACCACGCTTTCGGCCTCCACAGTACCCAATAGCTGCACTATTACAGCTACAGGTTATATAAACCAGGGCACCATACCTGTATATATGTGGGGCGCTACTCCCACCAGCACATTAACGTATACCACCGGCACCAATTCACGATTGCCTGGTTTAACTATGGTGGGCAACCCTTATCCTTCCACCCTTAATTTATACCAGGTTTACCAGGATAATTCAACTTCTATAGGTTCAACATTTTATCAGCTGAGCAATACCAACCAAACTTTCCCTTCATATAATGCGGCCAGTACAGGCGCGTCAACTGCCGGTGGCACGCAATATGTTGTAAGCGGGCAGGGATTTTATGTAAATGTGCTCTCAACAACAGGCACAAAAACGCTCACTTTTAAAGAAACCGAGAAAGCAACATCAACAACGGCCCCTGTATTTCCTTCGCCCATATTAATGAGTGCCCCCCCAAATCCAAACGTCAATAGTAATTTCGATGCAGTGGCTGTTCAACCTAAAACTGTACAAACTACTGCAAAAAGCCAAAATACAGCACAAGGAGTTAAATTACCGGTTAGTAATCTTGAAGGAAATACACCAATAGCGCCTCCACCATCGCATATTAATTTGGGTGCGCCAACCACACCAGTTAAAAATACTGCACCACCGGTAAACCCCGCATGGCTGCATTTAAAATTAATGCAGGACAGCACAACCTACGATGAATGCGGCATATATTTTAATAAAGGGTGGTCGGATAATTACGACAATTATGATTCCTACTACCAGGTCGGCCTGGCGCCCAAAGTATATATGGCCAGTTTTTCTGCCGATAATGTTATAACAGGTGTCAATGCCCTGGATGATTACAAGCAAGGCAAAAAAGTAAAACTTTATGTTAAAGCGATCAATGATGGATTATACAACCTGCAACTGGAAGACCTAAAGGATATTGATACCGCACTTTATAATGTTTTCCTGGTGGATAAACAGCGAAACGATTCGCTGGATATGGCGCGTTACAGATCATACGCGTTTAATTTAAGCGTTGCCGATACAAGCTCATTCAGCAACCGTTTTGAGTTATCTATCACGCAAAAAAGCGGTGTACAATATCAACTGCTTTCTTTTACGGGCCAAAAAGTTAGTAGTGGCATACAGCTCAACTGGCATACCTATAATGCAGGCAATTACACGGGCTTTATAGTGCAAAAATTGAACGCTAACGGTACTTACGTTACTATTGACACCACAACCAGCAATGGCAATGCTGATTACGCTTATCTCGACCGGCAGCCTGTTACCGGCAAAAACACTTACCGCTTGCAGCAAAATCTATTCAATGGCACCATAAGTTATTCATCACCGGTAACCATTGTTTACAGCAACACATCGCCAAACGGAAATTTAACTGTATACCCTAACCCATCCAGGAACATTATTAACATCAGCCTTCCTTCGGCACCTGCCATAACACCAAATTATTCAGCCGATATTTATAATACATCAGGCAGCCAGGTAGCCCACGAAACCATAAACTCAGACACGTGGACACAGGACATCAGCGCTTATAAACTGGGCGTTTATGTTATTGAGGTAAAGGATACCAACGGCAACCTCATAGGCAAAGCAAAATTTGTTAAGGTGAATTAAAATTATTTTGGTCGAGACGCAACACTTGCATCTCTACGCCTTTGTTGGTGTTGTCACCAACAACCTACCAAACAATCGGCGTATTCCTCTCTGTATTAAGCACATATTCCCGTCAGCAATTTAATTACATACCGACCAAAAAAATCGTTGATTATTGCACAACATTAGTGTTTTACGCCTTTGTTGGTGTTGTCACCAACAACTTATCAAACAATCGGCGTATTCCTCTCTGTATTAAGCACATATTCCCGTCAGCAATTTAATTATATACCGACCAAAAAAATCGTTGATTATTGCACAACATTAGTGTTTTGAATACGTTAGAATATTTTAATTTTGCCGCAAATACCCCTATTAAAACAAGATGCGTTCTAAAGTATTTATTGTACTATTTTTATTTTTCGTTCTTTTCCTGCAAAAACAAAAAACTGCCGCTCAAACACCAACCGACACATTAAGGTTAACATTAAATGAAGCGCAGGATCAGTTCGTAAAAAGCAACCTTCAACTGATTGCCCAGCGTTATAATATTGATAATGCCAGCGCCCAGGTTGTCACAGCACGCTTATTCCCCAACCCCAATTTTAGTTTTTCAAACGGCATTTACGCTTCAGGCGTATCCAATCCTTACAGCGAGCAAACGTATGGCTTGTCGCAATTGTTTACTACCGCAGGTAAGCGCAATAAAAACATACAGCTGGCAAAGCTTAGTGTCGACCAGTCAAAATACCAGTTTTTTGACCTGTTAAGAACCCTCAAGTTCACACTCCGTAATGATTTTTATACCATCTATTTCCAGGAGCGGTCGGCTACGGTTTATAACCAGGAGATCAGCTCATTATCAAAAACATTAACCATATTTAAACAGCAGTATGCGAAAGGCAATATCGCCCAAAAAGAAGTATTGCGCATACAATCGCAGCTCTATTCCTTGCAAATAGAATACAGCAACCTGCAAAAAGGTATCGATACTGTACAAAGTGAATTTAAAATACTGTTAAAGGCGTCGCCTGACAGTTATATCCTGCCTGTAGTAAACACACAAAATAGCATGGCTGCATCAGCAGTGCCCTATCAAAAATTGCTCGATTCGGCCTATGCCAACAGGTACGACCTGAAGCTGGCAAAAACTGCTGTCGACTATAACACATTAAACCTCAAACTCCAAAAGTCAGCTGCGGTGCCCGATGTTTCGTTATCGTTGAATTACGATAAACTGGCAGCCTATGGGCAAAACTTCCTGGGGGCCGGCATCTCTTTCGATTTGCCCTTCTTCAACCGCAACCAGGGTAATATACAACAGGCCAGGATAGCTATCGATCAAAGTAAAGTACAACTGCAAAGCCAGCAGGACCAGTTACAAAGCGATGTGTTTATCAACTACAAAAACGCGCTGCGTACCGAGGAACTATACAACAGTTTCGACCCTGCTTTTAAAGACGATTTTGATAAACTGATACAACAGGTTTTTATAAACTATGAAAAACGGAATATAGGCATGCTGGAATTTATTGATTTTTACGATTCCTATAAAACAAACGTATTGCAATTAAATAACCTGGAACTCAGCCGCGTCCTGTCACTCGAACAGCTGAATTACGTTACAGGGACCCCTTTTTTTAATTAAATAATCATTCTGACGATGACCCCTAAAAATCAGATACCCCTACTGTTACCTTTCCTTGCAGTTGCGTTTGCAGTGCAAAGCTGCCACCACCAGGTAGCCGAACAAAAGGACCCAGTTTTTCATGTAACCGATACTTTGTTAAATAAATTACTGGTTGATACGGTTCAGGAAGCCAGCGCGCTTTCGGAGATCACCCTTACCGGCAGCATAGCCCCCGACGAAAATAAAATGGTGAAGGTATACCCCATGGTAAGCGGTATTGTTCAGGATATACATGTACAATTGGGCGATGCAGTAAAAAAAGGGCAGGTGCTTGCCTTAATGCACAGTGCCGAAATGGCCGGTTTTATTAAAGATAATGTAACAGCTGAATCTGATCTCAAGAGCGCCACCCGTGCCTATGAATCGGCAAAGGACATGTATAAAGGCGGCCTCGCCTCGCAGCAGGAACTGGAACAGGCACACAGCGATTATGAAAAAGCTTTGGCCGAGAGCAAACGCGCCGGCGCCGTAATAGGTATAAACCACAGTAATGCCAATGGGTACGAATTAAAGGCGCCTATATCAGGTATTGTGGTCGAGAAAAATATAACCAATAATACACAGGTTAGGGCCGATAACGGGCAAAACCTCTTTACAATAGCCGACCTTTCGAGCGTTTATGTACTGGTGAATGTTTACGAGTCGGATATTTCAAGTGTTAAAGAAGGCGACCCGGTTAAGATCACCACCCTATCCTACCCCGACAAAATCTTCACCGGCAAGATCGATAAGATCGATAACATGCTCGACCCCGATACCAAAGTAGTGCATGCAAGGGTAAAAATAAACAACCCGGGGTTATTGTTAAAGCCCGAAATGTTTGCCAGTGTAAGGATCAAAGCCGTATCAGGCGAAAACCTTCCCGAAATAAGTTCCAGTACTATAATATTCGATAAGAATAACGACTATGTGGTGGTACTTGATGGTAAGGCGCATGTGCATATACAACAGGTTACTATAGCCAAAAAGGTTGAGGATCGTGCTTACATCAGCAAGGGTATAAAACCCGGCGACCGCATCATCGCGTCAAGGCAGGTATATCTTTATGAATCATTAAAAGACCAATAGCATAGTATGAACAAGTTTATAAATGCTGTGCTGTCATTCGCGCTAAAAAATAAGTTTTTTATTTTTTTCGTCACCGCTTTGCTCGCTGTCGGCGGCTATATCAGCTTCAAAACCATTAGTATCGACGCATTTCCCGACGTAACCAATACTTCGGTAACCATTATCACCCAATGGCCCGGCAGAAGCGCCGAAGAGGTTGAAAAATTTGTTACCCGGCCCATTGAAATAGCCATGAATCCGGCCGAGAAAAAAACCAGTGTAAGGTCGTCATCGCTATTCGGGCTGTCCGTTGTAAAAATAACTTTTGACGACGATGTGGATTATCCCTTCGCACGCCTGCAGGTAAATAACCACCTTGGCGAAGCCGATCTGCCCGACGGCATCAACCAATCCATCGAACCGCCTTATGGCCCTACTGGTGAAATTTACCGGTATACACTAACCAGCAACACCAAATCGGTACGCGAATTAAAAACCATACACGATTGGGTTGTTGAGCGCGAGATACTCTCGGTGCCCGGCGTAGCCGATGTTAACAGCTTTGGCGGCGAGGTAAAAACCTACCAGATAACCGTAAACCCCAAAAAGGCGGTACAATACAATGTTACGCCGCTGCAACTATACGAGGCGGTATCAAAAAGCAACGTGAATGTAGGTGGCGATGTAATTGAACAAAGCGGCCAGGCCTACGTGGTAAGGGGCATAGGGCTGCTGAACAACATTGATGAAATAAAAAACATAGTAATTAATAATGTTAAAGGCACGCCCATTTTTGTTAAAACCATAGGCGAGGTTACCGAATCGGCATTGCCGCGTTTAGGGCAGGTTGGGCGCGATAAGGACCCCGACGTTGTTGAAGGAATTGTGGTAATGCGCAAGGACGAGAATCCCAGCGTGGTAATAAAGGCCCTGAAGCAAAAGATAGCCGAACTTAATAACTCCATTTTACCCAACGACGTAAAGATCAACACATTTTACGACCGCGAGGACCTGGTAAACTACGCTACCGACACTGTATTGCATAACATGTGCGAGGGTATTATACTGGTTACCGTAATTGTATTCCTATTTATGGCCGACTGGCGCACCACGCTCATTGTATCGCTCATTATACCGCTGGCGCTGTTATTCGCCTTTATATGCCTCAAGTTAAAGGGCATGTCGGCCAACCTGCTATCTATGGGTGCCATAGATTTCGGGATAATTATTGATGGCGCCGTGGTGATGGTTGAAGGGATCTTTGTCGTACTCGACCACCGCTCCAAAGAAGTAGGCGAAGAACATTATAACAAACTGAGCAAACTTGGCATGATAAAACGTGCCTGCCTCACTAACGGTAAAGGCATATTTTTTGCAAAGCTTATCATCATAACCGGGCTGTTGCCCATATTCAGTTTTCAAAAGGTTGAAGGCAAAATGTTCTCGCCTCTAGCCTGGACGCTGGGCTTCGCTCTGCTGGGTGCATTGCTGTTAACATTTACGTTTGTACCGGCTCTTGCCAGTATATTGCTCAATAAAAATGTAAAGGAAAAACACAACCGTTTCCTGGAGTTTATCACCCGCAATGCCATGCGTTTTTACAACGTTTGCTTTAAAGGGCGAAAAATTGTATTCCCGATAGCCATAATTGCGCTCATATTAAGTTTGGGTAGCTTTAAATTACTGGGCACCGAATTTTTACCCGAACTAAATGAAGGCGCTATATATGTGCGCGCCACCGGCCCGCTGAGCATTTCGCTAAATGAATCGGTAAAGCTGGCCAATGAGATACGTACTGTATTCCTGAGTTTTGACGAGGTAAAACAGGTGCTTTCACAAACAGGCCGACCAAATGACGGCACCGATGCTACAGGCTTTTATAACATCGAGTTCCATGTCGATATTTATCCGCAGGACCAATGGAAGCGTAAGGAAACCAAGGAGCAGCTCATACAGCGCATGCAGGAAAAGCTGAAATATTTACCCGGTATCGATCTTAACTTTTCGCAGCCGATATCCGACAATGTGGAGGAAGCTGTTTCGGGTGTAAAGGGTTCCATTGTAGTAAAAATGTTTGGCGACGATTACAACTATATCGAAAATAAGGAAGATAGCATATACGCCATATTAAAGGGCGTGAAGGGCATTGAAGACCTCGGCATCCTAAGAAATATGGGGCAACCCGAATTACAGATAGACCTCGACCAAACCAAAATGGCCGAATACGGCGTGGCTGCTGCCGATGCCAATGCAGTTATTGAAACGGCCATTGGCGGCAAGGCCGTAACCCAGATATATGAAGGCGAACGGAAATTCGACCTCCGAATACGCTACCCCGAAAATTTCAGGGACAATGAAGTTTCCATAGGCGATTTGCGCGTACCCACCCTTAGCGGTAATAACGTACCCCTGCGCGAGATAGCCAGCATCAAAAAAACCACGGGCATAAGCATTATTTATCGCGATAAGAACCAACGCTACGGCGCCATTAAATTCTCCATACGCAACCGCGACATGGGCAGTACCATGAGCGAGGCCCAGGCAAAGGTGAACCAAAAAATTAAATTGCCTAAAAGCTACCACCTGGAATGGGCCGGTGATTTCGAGAACCAGGAGCGCGCTACTAAACGCCTTACGCAGGTGGTGCCTATCAGCCTGCTCATCATATTTTTTATCCTGTTCATCCTGTTTGGTACAGTACAGGATTCATTATTGGTGCTTAACAACGTGCCCTTTGCTATTATGGGTGGCATACTTGCCCTGCTCATAACAGGTGTAAACTTTAATATATCGGCGGGCATAGGCTTTATTGCGCTGTTTGGCATATGTGTGCAAAATGGTGTTATATTAATAAGCCAGTTTAAAAGCAATGTAAAGGAGTTGAAGCACCACACCACCTGGAATTCGTTCCCCGATGCGCTAAGGGCCGGCGTTGCCGACCGCCTGCGCCCCATTATAATGACAGCCATGATGGCCGCAATTGGCCTGCTGCCTGCGGCAATGTCGCAGGGTATTGGCTCCGAGGCTTCCAAACCATTGGCCATAGTAGTTATCGGCGGATTGATAACCAATACCATTTTTAACCTGTTTATTTTCCCCATAGTTTTTTACTGGGTATACCGCAAACGGGTTGAAGAAGGCACCATGAAACTGAAATAACAGAAAAAGGAGGGATTGAGTCCCTCCTTCCCGCCTTTGTTGGTATTGTCACCAAAGAGTTTTTCACTTCTATATTCCCGCCTTTGTTGGTGTTGTCACCAACAAATCATATCCCCACAAATCTTCAAAGCTTCAACTATATCAGTAATAATAACAGCAAAGTCAATCAGTCTTTCCTCTAAATCGTATTTGGTGCTGGTCATTATTACTTTATCCGGTATTCTAAATTCTAACTTTTCCTTACTTCGATGTTCGACATTCAGTGTTCAGTGTTCGATATTATTTTTATCCTAT
>Ga0206949_1147_pt1 | contig 25654 bp, 23 predicted proteins | sample Alteio_BWOrgHeat_40_FD_153240 | JGI IMG/M metagenome (GOLD analysis project Ga0206949, IMG submission 153240) | Enriched cells from forest soil in Barre Woods Harvard Forest LTER site, Petersham, Massachusetts, United States -... | ecosystem: Environmental > Terrestrial > Soil > Temperate forest >...
CATCGAGGAGCGCCGCTTGTTTGTGAGGCTTTCCGTGGGCGGCTTGGACGACAGCGGCGAAGTGTCGCAAGGCATCCAAAGTGCCTTTGAAGCTGATGCGCCCAAGGTCGACGCGATGGCGTAGGGCGGCATGCTGCATGAGAGAGCGGATGAGATTGTAGGCGATGATGTGCATGAGGAGTTCCTTCTCGATCATGGCAGGGCTGGCGCATCGCAGGACATCGAGAGCCAGGACAATCTTGATCTCGCGAAAGTGCAGTTCTACGCCCCAGCGCTCCATGTAGAGAGCGCGGATCACGGCGGCTGGATAACGGATCGGATCGAGCAAGGTCGTCACCAAAACGATGGTGCGCGTGCGGGAGCCTTTGAACTCCACCTGCAACCGGATCTGCCGTAAGACAACGCGCCGCGGCAACGCGGCAAACGCCTGCGCATCGCGATGCTTTTTGGAAACAGACGGCCTTTCCCAGTGGACGAGCATGTCATCGTGGCCCAGGCGTTTTCCACGCCGGAAATCCACCGGCCGGGCCTGATGCAATCGCATCACCGAATCCACTCCGCGGTTGAGCAGTGAGGTGATGTTAAAAAACGAACAAAAACCGCGGTCGGACAAAATAACATCGCCGGCGACCAGCCAATGCCAAAGAGAACGAAAAAGCGGCCCCTCATGGGTGCGAAGATTGCCGCGGGCAAAGTGCAGCAAGGCGCCGCTGGCCAGACCGAAGATGCCCAGCAGCTTCATCATGGGAAACCCGCAGCCCGGTTTTTGGCTGGAGGGTTGAGGATAGGCTTTCTGGTTTTCCGCAGTATCGGGCATCGAAAGATTGGTGCCATCGACGATCTTCACCCTCCGGCCCAACCAAAGTTCATCGACTGGGACATTGGCTTCCATGCGCTCGGCCAAATGGGCGTGGACGCTGTGCAGAGCGTGATCCGAAAGCCTGGATCTGGCCTGACAATAAGCGCTCGTGTCGGCTGATACTTCGACGCTGTGCCGCAGCGACCACCAGGCCTGCACTTTACGGAGCGCCTCGCGGCAGGCAGAGTTGGGAGAAAGCACTTGAGCCAAGAATGCCCAGAAGGTGATCAGCGGACTAAAGACTCGCACCCGGCTGCCCGCACCGGACTCTTGGCAAGGCAGCAGCGCATCGGGCACCATGGGACCCAAAGCCGAGCGCAACTGGCAAAGGGACTCTGCATGAGTTGCCTGGGAACGCAATTCGGCACGGAACGAACGCGGTGGACGACCGAAGAGCAGCGGCCCAAAAGCATCGAAAAAGGGGGTCGTAAAAGCCATGACTATACGTATATAGACGCATGATAAAATCCAAGACAAATCCAACGCCAGAAGCACAATTATCGCCGGCTGAAATCCGCCAGCTTGAGCAGCGCTATCGCGCGCTCAAGACCCAACTCCAGCAACTCGGATGGGTCGCTCAAGGCAGTGTCAGCCCGCAGCCGCCCCATGCTTGGCGGCTCACTCGCAAGATCAAGGCTAAGACGATAAGTCTGGCCCTCACCCCAGACCAAGCGCTGCTCTACAAAGAAGCCATCGCCAACCACCGATTACTCGAAGAAATCCTCCACGAAATGCGGGCTATCAGCGAAGAAGTGCTCCGAAAATCGCTTCCCGGCGTCCGAAAACGACCTCGCCCCACTCACCCTTAATCCGCCTTATCTTCGCGCCATTCGGGTCAGGCCTGGGCTATTGAAAGCGCCGCCTATATGGGACGCGTCCAAAGCCCATGCCTGACCCCGCCGGGTGTTCGCGCCATCGACTATTCCGATAAAAGGCTGCCAACTCGGGGTCCAGCATTCAGTAGTGTTCATCTCTCCTCCTCGTCCTCGAAAAATTGCGTCCTTTTCGAGAGCTGCGCCAATGAGCGGCGCCTCTTCTTCCCTTCGTTTCCTTCGCGACCTTCTGTTCAAAGCTCCTCGGTATAAACCGTTTGAAGAGCGTTTTTCGAGGACGAGGACGAGGAGGAGGGACGAGGACGATTTTCCCGGTTGCCGCTTTCTCTCATCTGAGATCCGTCCCACCCCAGCCTCAGAGGCCCTCGATGAACGCCAGCGCCTTGTCGTAACTACAGCGCTGCAGGTAATGCGCGAGCTGCGGATCCACGGGATCGGGGAGCTGCGACTGCAGGATGCCGATGCGTTCGGAGACTTCCTTGAGGCGGGCGAGATGCGCAGCCGAGTCGCGATTGTAGGCCTCCCGATCGGCGATCACGGCGAGACGCTCGCGGAGGGCGCTGGCGAGCGCCTGATATTGGTCAATGGCTTCAGTCATGGCGAAAGTATCGTCACGCATTTGCGGCGATGAGCAAACGCGAAATGCGGTCGACCCGCGACGCCTCATTTCGCCGAAGGCCAGCCTGGCTGGCTTGGCCCGTCAGGCTTTTTTCGACTTCTTCTTGCCCGACAGCGATTCGGCGCTGACCTGTCGCTCTGCTTCCAGCCAGTCCTGATGTTCATCGCCAGGCAGGCCTTGGGAACGGCGTTTTTCGGAAATGAAATAGGCGCGAAGTGCGACATCTTCCTGAGTGTAGGAAGGGGCTTTGGGCGCCACTTCCTCAATCTCCTTGGGCGCCGCCTTCTTCACCACCTTCTTCGCTTTCGGCGCAGCTGCCGCTGCTTTAGCGGGCGCCACCGTTTTCGCAGGCGCGGATTTTGGGACGGCAACAGGCGCAGGAGGAGCGACGGGAACCGTCGCGACGGGCGCCTCCTTGACGAGAGACGCAGGAGTTGCGGCTTTGGGCTTAGCCGGAGACTTGGCCGCGGGTTTTGCCGCGACTGGTGGATTGCTCTTGGGTGTGGTTTTCTTGGCCATAATCTTCAAACGTGCAGGTGGACTTTTGAGACGATGCCCTGGGGAAACCGACGCCGATGTCGGCGAAGGCAAAGAACTTGCGCGATGATAACGATTTGCCGGAAATTCGTAAATAGCGAAATCCCAGCTTTGGAGTCTCCAGGGTTTTCATTTTGTAACTAACTCTTGATTAGCCTTTTGTGAGTCGATGCTCGATCAGTGGATGGGTGGCGGTTTTTTAAGTCAGACGGGAACGGTTCGTTAAATCCGTGTGTAGATTTTTTTTAAAATCGCCAAAAACTCTTGAAAGATCATAAACAACGATTCGTTACACCAAATATGTCCGACCCTATCTCACCCGATCCCGCTTCCGCTGCCGCAAATCCGCCAGTCACTTCCGTCACTGAGCCTACGACGGCGGCGCCTGAAGGGTTGCAACCGAACGTTGCCGCCGCGCTCTCCTGCATCCCGGTCGTTGGAGGAATTATTTTTCTGATTCTGGAGAAGAAAAATAAATTTGTGCGCTTCTTCGCGGCGCAATCGCTGGTGTTCAGCGTCGCAGCTATTGCCTATAGCGTAGCATTTGCGATCTTGTTTCAGGTCATCGCTTTCGTGCCCGGCATCCGCATTCTGTTGATCCCGATTTTCGTCCTGGTTAGTTGGGTGGTTAATCTTGTGTTTTTGGCGATTGTCATCGTCACCATCGTGAAAGCGTTCACGAATAAGGAATGGGAAATCCCATATCTTGGTCCAATTGCCCGCAAGCAGTTGGAGTCCGGCCTCATTGCAAAGTACTTAAGCTAGTCCCTCAACGAGAGGTGAATTGGAAGGCAGAGAAAGATCCATTGGTGTAAGGCTCACTTCCCGTCTCAGCCAGGTCATCTGGCGTTTTGCATAACGCCGGGTGGCCTGCTGAATGGCGGCGATGCAGGAGCTTTGGCTCATCTCTCCGCGAAGCAGGCTCTGGATTTCAGAGAGCCCCAGAGTCTGGCTGGCGGTAGGCCCGAGAGGCCCGCAGGCGCGGACTTCCTCTTCCACTCCGCTGCGGAACATGAGTTCCGTGCGCTCGTCGATGCGCGCATAAAGCTCTTCCCTCGCGCGGACACACGTGATGCCGCGAAAGTTGGCGATGGGCCTGCTCCATTGCTCGCGAAAGCGGGAGAAGGGTTGCCCGGTAAGGAGGCAGACTTCGATCGCGCGCACGAGCCGGCGCGGATTCTGGTGATCGATCTGCGCATAGCCATCAGGATCCAGGGCGGCGTATTGCCGTTGGAGCTCTTCCACAGACTGCGCCGAAAGCGTTTCTCGAAGCTGTGGGTCTGCGGGCGGCAGATCGGCGAGTCCGCACGTGAGCGCCCGCAGGTAGAGGCCCGTGCCGCCGACGACGAATGGAATGCGGCCCCGCTCGCGAATCTCCGCGATGCGCCGGTTGGCGAGTGTAAGATACTGGCCGACGTCGAAGCTCTGGGTGAGAGGAATTTCGTCGACGAGATGATGCGGAACGCGCTGCCGCATTTCGGCCGAAGGCTTGGCCGTAAGGATCTCCAGTCCCCGATAGACCTGGAATGCGTCCGCCCCGACGATCTCGCCTCCGAAACGTTCCGCGAGCGAAACGGCGAGGTCGGATTTACCCGAGGCGGTGGGTCCCGCGACAATGTAAAAGTCGAGGCTGCGAAGGGAATCTGAATTGGGAGCAGCGGCGGGGTCTGCCATTTCGGGCGTCACAATGAACGCGTTACTATAAAAAGAGAAAGCCCGCCGTTTCCGGCGGGCTTCGGTAAGCGTTGGATGCGGGGGAATTATCCGCGATAGTTTGTCTCGCGGTCGCCGGATTTCGCTCCGCTGACCACGAGCTTGCGGCCCATGAATTCCTTGTCGTGCAATTCCGTCACGGCGCGTTTTGCTTCGTCGATCGTCGTCATCATGACGAAACCGAATCCCTTCGATTTGTCATTATATTTGTGGGTGACGATCTCGGCGTTTTTGACGGTTCCCACGCCGCTGAAGAGTTCAAGCAGATCGCTCTCCGCAGCTTCGTAGCTGAGATTGCCGACATACAGCTTCGGTGAGGTGACTTCGACCGCCTCCGGCTTGCGCGCGGAGCGGGATTGAGGAGGGCGGGCGCCGTTGGATGCTGCGGCGGCTCCGTTGTTATTGTTGCTGCCGTTCCGGCTGGGGGCGGCTGCTTTCTTGTCTGCCGGCTTGAAGAAGCCGATCAGTTTTTGCCAAAAGGACTTTTTAACGGGCGTTTGGGCAGGAGTGCTATTTTCGTTCCGGGAGCGCGAGGAGGAGCGCCGTGGGCCGCGTCCAGAGCGGCGGCCCGAGCCCCGGGGTTCTTGGGATCTCATTTCGTAGTTTTCGATTTTCAGTCATTAATAAACCCGGGAAGCGCAGTGGAGGTGCATGGTTCGTTTCTGGGGCCGGCGTCTGCAAAAAGCGCAAGGCGACCCTTTTTCGGAAACTTCTCCGGGAGATGTTGGAATCGGCCTCTGGGAGAAGCGTTCCGTCCATGCCACCCGGTCCGCGGCAAAAGTGAGCCATCGAATTTCCGGGACAAAGCAATCGAGGATGAGAATGAGAGAAAAGGGATCTGCTCATCAGTCGATTTACTGGCTGAGGGAAACACAAGCGCGCCTGGCCCTTGGCTCACCCAACATCCAAAAATACTTTATGCGAGGGAGGAAGGCCTGGCAAGGCGAAACATTGCGGATGTGTAAAGGGCGGGTGGCGGTTCGGTGGAGCGGGGGTGGAGTAATGGAGTAATGGAGTAATGGAGTAATGGAGTAATGGAGTAATGGAGTGGCGGTCCGCTTTCGTCCTCGTCCCTCCTCCTCGTCCTCGAAAACCGCGCTCATTCTCGAGAACTGCGGCTCATTTCTCCCTTCGTTCCCCTTGCTTCCTTCTGTTCAAAACCTGTCCTGCCGTCTTTTCGAGGACGAGGACGAGGAGGAGGGACGAGGACGAGTTGCCGTTGGACGCTTTCCCTGAAGTGTGAAACTCGATCCCGGTTGGCCCGCAGACCCTACGCCGGAAGAGCCTTCCTGTGCACCCACACGCTATTCACCAGCCCCAGCCCAAACATCACCATCACCAAAAACGTGCCGCCGTAGCTGATGAGCGGGAGCGGCAGACCGGTGACGGGCATCAACTGGATGGTCATGCCGATATTCTGGTAGACGTGAAAAAATATTTGCGTGGCGAAGCCCACCGTGATGAGGAGACCGAGTTCATCCGCTGACTGCTGGGCGGTGAGAAGACAACACAACAGCAGGGTCGCAAAGAGAGAGATCAGCACTACGCCGGCGAGAAAGCCGCCCTGTTCGCCAATGGCGGCGAAGATGTAGTCGGTGTGCACCGTCGTCCCCGGGATGAAGCCTTGTTCCACCTGGGAATTCGGGCTCATGAAGCCTTTCCCTTTGAAGCCTCCGGAGCCCACGGCGATGAGGGATTGCTTGATGGCCCACCCTGCGCCGCGCGGATCGATATCCGGATCGAGAAATGCGGTGAGGCGATCCCTTTGATAGGACTTCAGGCCGAAATTGATCATCAGCGGCATCAAAATCAACGCGATGAGGCAGAGCGAAATCATGTAGCGCTTCGGCAAGCCGTTGAGCAGCAGCATGGCCATGATGGTAGGCACCCAGACGAGGGTCATGCCGACATCCGGCTGCTTCAGGATGAGCAGCATCGGGCCTCCCACAATGAGGCCGGTGAACACCAGCTTCAGCATAGGGTGAAGCTTCCGAAACTGGCTGAGGAAAAGTCCAACGGTAAGCACACCCGCGATGACGCCCATCTGCGCCGGCTGGAAAGTGCCGACCCCCGGCACCCGCAGCCAGCATTTCGCGCCGCCGTGCTCTTCACCCAAGTGCGTGTAGGTCAGGATGATAAAGAAAATGCTCGCGAGATACATGGGGAGCGCCGCCCATTTGACCCAGCGATAATCGATGAGACTCGTGACCAGAAAAACGACGATCCCCGCCGATGCCCAGATCGTTTGCCTGTGCCAGTATTCCTGCGTGTGAAAAGCCGTGGCGCTATAAACGGCGATGACGCCGAGAACGCAAAGCACGAAGGAGATGCCCAGGAGCACCCAGTTCATGCCGAAGATTTTTCTGAGAAAGGGAGTCATTACACGGGGACCGGCAAGCTGGGAATGGCTGCCAGGAGCTTCTTCGTATATTCGTGCTGCGGATTGGCGTAAATCTCTTCTGCGGGCGCGGATTCCACGATCTTGCCGTGGTACATCACGAGCACATGGTCGCTCATGTGTTCCACCACCCCGAGGTCATGCGCAATGAAAAGATAGGTTAGCCCGAGCTCGTCTTGAAGATCCTGGAGGAGATTGACGATCTGGGCCTGCACGCTGACGTCGAGCGCGCTGACCGGTTCGTCGCAGACGATGAACTTCGGCTTCACCGCCAGGGCGCGGGCGATGCCGATGCGCTGGCGCTGGCCGCCGCTAAATTCATGAGGATAGCGCTCGAGCATTCCCGGCTTCAGTCCAACCTGCTGCATCAATTCCGACACGCGTTCGCGCCGTTCGCGCCGGCTCATCGACGGGAAATGAATTTCCAGCGCTTCGCCCACAATTTGCAGGATCGTGTGACGGGGATTCAGGGAGCCGAAAGGATCCTGAAAGATCATCTGGATCTCTTTGCGGAGCGGGCGGAAGTCATCCTCGCTTAGCGGCAAAATATCGCGCCCTTCGAAAAGAATCTGTCCGCCAGTGGCCTTGACGAGCTTCAGGATCGTCTTCCCGATCGTGGATTTTCCGCTGCCGCTTTCGCCGACGAGCCCGACGGTGGTTCCCGCCTCCACGCTAAAGCTCACGTCATCCACCGCTTTGATATCGTCGATGTGCCGGCGAAAAATCCCGCCATGGACGGGGAACCACGTTTGGAGGTTGCGGACTTCGAGAAGGGGCATAGGTGACGAAATCAGACTTGAGAAATTGCGGCGAGATTGCGGCGTGGTGGAGACAATGGCGGGAGATAAGCCGGTGAGCAAGTTTCGCACGCAATTACTGTGCGCCGAACGAAAGGAAAATGTGCGGACAGCCGAAATCCTCAGCCCGAAGGGCTGGAAGAGCGAAACGGAGTTTCGTTACCGGAGGCCGATCATCAGTCTAGAGGCGGATCAGGAGTTTTGAAAGAACGCGGCCAGGGGGCTGGTTGCGGAGGCTTCGGAATGGCTTTCCGCCAGCCCGATCTGCCAGGCGCTGCGGCCCGCTTCCACAGCGAGGCTAAAGGCGCGCGCCATTCGTCCCGGGTCGGAGGCAATCGCGATGGCGGTATTGACCAGCACGGCGTCCGCTCCCATTTCCATGGCTTCAGCCGCCTGACTGGGAGCGCCGATGCCCGCATCCACGACGACAGGCACGGTGGCCTGTTCGATGATGATCGCAATCTGCGCGCGCGTTTCGATTCCCCGATTGCTGCCGATGGGAGAGCCCAGCGGCATGACCGTGGCCGTGCCCACTTCCTGGAGCCGCTTCGCGAGCACCGGATCCGCATTGATATAGGGAAGCACAACAAAGCCTTCCTTCACCAGTTGCTCGGCGGCGATAAGGGTTTCGATGGGGTCCGGCAGGAGGTAGCGGGGATCCGGATGAATCTCCAGCTTCACCCATTTCGGCAAGCCCGCAGCAGCAGCGAGGCGGGCCAGACGCACGGCCTCGGCGGCATTCATGGCGCCGCTCGTATTGGGCAGGAGCAGGTATTTCTTGGGATCGATGAAATCGAGAATGTTGGCGAAAGGATCGTGCTTCCCCGTGAGATCGGCGCGCCGGAGGGCGACGGTGACGATCTCGCAGCCGGAAGCGTCCAGCGCTTCGGCCATCGTTTCGTTGGAGGAAAATTTTCCCGTGCCCAGGAACAGCCGCGAACGGAACTCCCGCCCGGCGATGATCAGGGTGTCTTGTGAACTCTGCATGTAAGGGCAGACCGTAACAAAATGCGCCGTCATTTCCACAACGATGAACGTCTGGGGAAACTCTTGCGGAATCGCAGAGTGTTCTTAACTTGCCGTTGTGCGTGAATTCGCTTCTTCCTCACTCAGCCTGACCGGCTCGCTGCTCATTGCGCATCCGAGTCTTCTGGATCGGAATTTTCGAAAATCCGTGTTGTTCATCTCGGCAAACGATTCCCAGGAGGGTTCATTCGGCCTGACCCTGAATCGTCCTGCGGGCCGCACGGTGGGAGAATTGCTGCCCGATCGGGAACTCGGCGCGCTGGGTAACGTGCCCGTTTTTCTCGGAGGTCCGGTTTCCGGAGATCAGCTCATTTTTGCCGCTTTCAAATGGCGCGCCAATACGGAGCGGATGGAATGCAACCATCATCTCGTGATCGAGGAAGCGGAGGAATGCCTGCGCGATGAATCGGTGATCGTCCGCGCTTTTGTCGGTTACGCTGGATGGAGCAAAGGCCAGCTCGAAGGGGAATTGGCGCAACGCGCCTGGCTCGTGCAGAAGGCCGCCCGTGAGGTGCTGGATCTGCATCGGTGTCCCACACTGTGGCGGGAAATCACGAGCAGTTTCGGTCCGTGGTTCCAGCTCGCCGCGGAGGCTCCGGAGGATCTTTCGCTGAACTGATTTCTTCCAGTCCTCGTCCCTCGTACTCATTCTCGTCCTCGAGGGTGGGTGCAAACGTCGAGGACGAGTACGAGGGACGAGGACGATCGGAATCCGCCAGCGCGCAACCTAAAAGCTCCCTATCTAAGCGCCATTCAGACCCGCCCCCGGGAATCCACCCTACTGACTCGTGATCGCGTTATCCGTATAGCTGAACGGAGTCCGGATACTCGGGGAATCCTTCACCGTGAACGTCAGCATGACTGTCACCTGATTGATGCCGCCGTTATTCAGAATGTTAAATCCGAGCGATGCCACCCAGCTCGAAAGGTCGCGGTGAATCTGGTAGGTCTGGCTTTCCAGGGTGCTGATCGCGAAGTCATACGACTCCGAGATACTGAATCCCCAGTGATCGTTGAGCCGGAAATAGGCGCTCACGTTCCAAAGGTTGCTGTTCGCGAACTGCTTGTCTCCCCAGATGTAATCCTGGCCGACGCTGAGCGTCATTTCCCGGTAAGGCATGAAGTTCAGGTTCGATTGGATCTGCGTGAATCCCGAATTTCCGATCGGCGTCTGGGTATCCAGCCGCAGATACGCCCAGGGAAGAGGGGCGAAAATCATGTCGTTGTAGAGGTTGGACAGCGTCCCCGTGGTCGAAAGCGGAAGCAGGCTGCCGTAGGTGGGGCGATCGATATTGATGTCGAGGAAGGTGTTCAACTCCAGCCAGTTGATCGTCTGATCGTCGCGCTTGGTCTGCAGCCGATTGCGGAAGCCGAGCCGGACGATCGACCAGTTATCGAGCGAATCGATCGTATTGAACTGCGGAAAATCGATAGGAGGCGCCTGCGTGGAGGGGTTGTATTGATCGAACTGGAGAATGTTTTCGGGCTTCGAAGTCACGCGAACGAAGGAGGCGTCGAAGTAGGGCTGAAAGACATGGCGGAGACCGTCGAGACCCCACGCCCGCGACTGAACGTCTTCGTAAGCTTTGGAGATTTTAAAAGAGCCTTCCAGGTTTGCCGTGACCGCGCCGCGGAAGAGCGGGCCGTCATCCCGCGGCGTCGAGGTGACGACTCCCGTGGCCTGGTTCAGCACCTGATCCTCAGGAGAACTGTCGTTGTAATAAGTTCCCCGCACACCGACGTGAGGGATGATCGAAAGCCAGCCAAAGAACGTCTCGGGAAGGCTGAGCTGATGGTAGGTATCCGCCCGGAAAGAGTGGTAATCGGCCACGCCGGAATCCGTCGCGAAAGCGCGCTCGTATTGGCCCACGCTCGTTTCGCTGTCGTAGAAGATATTCGAATGGAAGATGGGCTGGCGCTTGATGTCGAGGGCGAGCTCGGGAGACCGCTCCGTGGTATCGAAGAGGGTATTCAACTGCCTGCGGACCAGAAGGTTGAGGGTGAAGTCCTCGTCCCACTTCGTGATGTCGATCATGTTGTCCGGGTTTGGATTCCGGCTAAAGCTGGCGGGCGCAAAGTCTTGCAGAAAGAAGCGATCGCTCAGCTTGTTGATATCGATCGAGGAGTAGATGTCTTCCGCGAGGTAGGTGCGATCCTGGAGCGTGACCCGGTAACGGGTGGGATTGATTGTATCGCGTCCCAGCGCAGTGGTGTTCGTTTCCGGCGCAAGGTCATTAATAAAGTAAGCTCCGAAGCGTCCGAAATTCTGGTCGCCTCTGGATTCCGGGGTTGCCGGTTGCTGGGGTTGTTGTTGCCCCTGCGCGGCGAAGCCGTTGGCCGAATTCACGATCGGCGAGGCCTGTCTTTTGTAACGGCCCCACGTAGCGTCAACTCCGATGCCGACGCCGCGCGTGGAGTAGAGATCGATGCGGGCGCGAGCTGCGATCTGGCTTCCCAAGGGGAAGGTGTACTGGTTCAGCAGGTAAGCGCCCAGGACCGCGCTGTAACCGGGCGTATAGCTGAAGCTCGTGTCCTGGTTCAGCGACTGATAGAGGTAAGGATACCAGAAAACCGGCACTTCCCCGACGTAAAGCTGCACGTTGCTGAAAACGATGTGATCCTTGGGGTAGATCCGGACTGTTTTCGCCCGGATCGAGTAGTCGGGGTGGGAGGAATCGCTGGTGGTGAAGATGCCGTCTTTTACCAGATAGACGTTGGGCCCGATTGTCGAGAGAGAGGAGCCTTCGAACCGGAACGGGAGCGTTTCTCCCGTGAAATCGGCCATGCTCAGAACTTTCGTTTCGAGATTGTAGAGCGCCCGATTCGAATTGAAGAGCTTGTTGTCCCGATAAATCCGGACGTTTCCGCTGAGGAACACGTCGCGCGTTTCCGGGTTGTACTGCGCGTAATCGCAGTAAATTGCCGTGTCGCCGTAACGGATGTAGACATCGTTCTCCGCGATCGCCACACCGTTGTCCATGTGGGTCGATTCCGAGGTGATCTCGATCGGGACATCGTTAAAGCTTCCGAATTGCGCTCGAGCGCAGATGGCCCCTGCCAGGATTAAAGCGAACGAGAGCAACAGTCTTTTCATGCGGAAAGCGGGCACCGTACGAAGCGGCTGGGTTTTTTGCAAAGGGAAAACGGGGATAGGTCCGGAGGAATGCGTGGCGGAAAACACTACTATCGCTGACCCTAATTGGAGTTCGAATCCGCGGGACGTAGTTTCATGTTTGTGCTCGCAATGGCTTTCAGGGCCTCGGCAGAGACGGACATGACTTCGCTGGGCTCGGCTGCCACGGCCGTGAATGGCCACGGCAGGTTCTGCAGAATGGTGCGTTCCCCGAGGTGCTGGCCGGTTTCGAGCGTCCGTCCCACGGCGCCGCTGGCGTCTTGCACCTCGATCTTGCCCGCCTTCACGATGTAAAACGAATTTGCCGGTTCACCCTGGCGGCAAAGCACATCGCCCTTTTCGAGGTGCATCAGTTTCATCGCCTGCGTGGGTTGAACCTGAAGGCTCGTGATGTCGGGAGAGAAGAAAAGATCGAGCGTCCAGTCCAGCACGACGCGCAGTTTCCTTTCGAGCCCGGGGAGCTTCATCAGGTAGACAGAGCGCCACAGCCACCACGCAAAAAAGCCCGAGAATTTCAGCCCGAGAATTTCCGCCGCCGCCGCGTGACGCCCTAAACAGGCCAGTTCGCCCAAGCCGCGAAAATTGAAGGGCTTGAAGTCGTCGCTGCCCATGAGCGCCTGGGCGAGGTTCTTCCCCAGCAAATTCCCCTGGCGCATCGCAAACTGGGCGGTGGTGGGCGAGTATCGCTCCGCATCGGGCGTGCCTCTTCCGGAGCGCAAATCGCGCGGCATGGGCACCGCTGCGCAATCGCCGCAGGCCCACAGATTCGGCAGGCCTTTGACGCGCATCGTGGAGTCCGTGACGAGCCGGCCTTTCTCCGATTGCGCGCCGGATTTCTTCGAGAGGGCGACCATCACGGGATGCGGCGCATTGCCCACCGTCGAAACGACCGTGTTGCTTTCAATGACGCTTCCGTCGGCCAGACTAATCTTGGAAGCCGTCATGGCGGAAACCCTGCTATTGAGAATGATTTCCAGTCCGCGGTTCCGAAGGTTCTCGTCGCAATAGGCGGCGAGCGAGGCGCTCAGCTCCGGCATCAACCGTTCGCGGCTGTGGACGATGACGATGCGGACCATTTCCCGGGAAAGCCGGGGATAAAACTCCAACATTTCCTTCGTGAGATCGAGAAGCTGTCCCGCCGTTTCCACGCCCGAGAATCCGCCGCCCACGATCACGAAGGTGAGCAGCCTTCGGATATCGGCTTCATCGTTTTCCACATTCGCTTCTTCGAATCGGCTGATCAGCGCGTCCCGCAGCTTGAGCGCGTCCCCGATGTTTTTCATCAAAAACGCGTGCTCGGCCATTCCAGGCACTCTGCTGAGATCCACGATGCCGCCGAGCCCAAGCACGAGATGTTGAAAGCCGACCTCCACGTTTCCTGTGAAATCGCCCGCGCGCATGGCGAGCTTGCGCGCTTCCATGTCGATCCCGGTGATCTCGCCGCGGAGCACGGTGATGTCCCGGCAAAGTTGCCGAATGGGATTGACCACGTGGCGCGGAGGCAGAGCCGAGCCGACCACCTCCGCGAGCATCGGCTGAAAAAGCATGAAGTTCTCGCTCGCGATGAGCGCCACGCGGTCCCGCGCGGAACTGCCCAATTCCGCGCCGATCGACTGGGCGCAGTTGACGCCCGCGAATCCGCCGCCTGCGATCACGGCATCAAAATGGAGGGGTGAGGCTGGCATGGGCGTTTAGGGTGAAGGATGAAAGATGAATGTTGAATGATGAAACGGAGGCGCCTGGCTGGGCGCGAAGGCGTTCGCATTCTCGGCATTCATCATTCACAATTCATCCTTTCCTTCATCGTCCTTCGGGAAGAACGCGCACCCCGGGGTCAGGCCTGGGATAGGAAAGCTCCCACCTCAATTGGCGATTCTCCCATCCCATGCCTGACCCCTTAGATGTGTGTCCTTCCCAGGTTCGAAGCGGAAAGGGGCGTTTGCTTTCGGCAGTCTGCAATCAGAGCTGCCATCGAATGGCCGCCGTTTTGCCTAAACTTCAGCTCCGCCGTCGCCCGCAATCTGCTCGCGGTACTGCGCTGGGGTCTTGAGGTTTTCAATTTCTTCTCCAGCCTCGATCTTGATCTTGAAGATCCAGCCTTCGCCGAAGGGGTCGGTATTCAGCAGAGCGGGGGAGGCGGTGAGCGCCTCGTTCACAGCGGTGATCGTCCCCGAGATGGGCGAATAAATGTCGCTGGCGGCTTTCACGGATTCGACCACGCAAACCTGCTGCTTGGCCGTCACCTTCGCGCCGGCCTTCGGAAGTTCGACGTATACCACGTCGGTCAATTCCGCCTGGGCATGATCGCTGATGCCGACAGTGCCGGTGTCGCCATCGAGGCGAAGCCATTCATGAGTGGAAGCGAAATGGAGATCTTCGGGAACGTTCATTGGAGATGGTGGTGAAAGGTCGGTGGACAGAAGCGAAGAGATGCGACTCGGCGCAATGTCTTCAAGCCTAAATCAGCGTTTTGGTTGATAAAGCGAGGCTGCTTAACTGTTTTGCGTTACACGGTGAAGCGGCTTTTTCTCGATGACCGCAGGGAACCGCCGCCCGCGAATGTCGATCTCGATTTCCTCATTGATCCGGGCGTAGGCGGTGGGGATGTAAGCCATCCCGATGCCCGTCTTCAGCGTCGGCGAGAGCGAGCCGCTGGTGGCCTCGGCAATTTTTTGGTCGCCCTTGTAGATCGCGTAATGCGAGCGGGGCGGCGGGCTGGCGCCCGTCATCTTGAAAGGAACCAGGCGGCGCTTCACTCCCTCCTGCTTCTGGCGAACGAGGGCTTCGCGGCCGATGAACTCCGGCTTTTGCAGATCGATAAAAATACTGAGACCCGCCTCGATCGGGGTCGTATCCGGCGAGAGATCCGAGCCGTTGAGCGGGTAGCACATTTCGAGGCGCAGGGTATCCCGCGAGCCCAGGCCGCACGGCTTGATGCCAAATTCCTCTCCCTTGCGCAGGACATCATTCCACGAGCGCACGGCGCGTTCCGCCGGGCAAAATACCTCGAATCCATCTTCGCCCGTATAGCCGGTGCGCGCGATGAAATAGGTCTCTCCGTCGATGGTGACGGTAAGGATCTCGTTCCTCGCCGGACGCGAATGCCTGCCTCCGAAAAAGGAATCGAAAAGCTGCGCCGATTTCGGGCCCTGAACGGCGATCCCCGCGTAATGGTCGCTGTGGTTTTCAAACGAGACGGCGGGATCCCGATGCGCTTCCATCCACGCGAAATCTTCCTCGATCTTCGCTGCGTTGACCACCATCAGATACCGTTGGTCGCCGATTCGATAAACGATCAGATCGTCGATCACGCCGCCCTGTTCGTTAAGGAGAAAAGTGTACTGGCATTCGCCCACGGAGAGCCGCTGCACGTTGTTCGCGAGCAACCGGTTCAGCCAGGCTTCGGCGCCGGGGCCTTCCGCGAAAAACTGGCCCATGTGCGAGATGTCGAAGACGCCCAGGCTGGTCCGAACGGCTTGATGCTCGTCGATAATGCCCTTGTATTGCACCGGCATCGACCAGCCGCCGAAATCGACCATCTTGGCGCCAAGGCTCACATGCTCCGCGTGAAGCGGAGTTTTCTTCAAAAGAGTTTCAACAGACACGGGGGAAAAGCGTAGGTGGTGGTGGCGCGGTGTCAATGCGCCGTGCGGATGAATTCCGCGTCTTAGGGAAATTCTTCCGTAAAATCGCCGGTTGCATTTCAAGCGGATGTATTGAGAGTCTGCGCTCGAAATTAAACTATGAAGTGGATCGACCGCGCCGAAGCCCGATTCGGCCATCTTGCAATTCCGCATCTCGTTCAAGCGATCGGGATCCTGAGCGCGTTGGTGTTCCTTATTTCTAAAATAAATCGGAACTTCTTTGAAATTCTCGAGTTGTTTCCTGATCACGTCATGGCCGGAGAGGTGTGGCGTCTGGTCACGTATATCTTCGTGCCGACTACGGTCTCTTTTTTAATGCCGTTTCCCGACTGGGTGAACGCTGCGTTCTATGTGATGCTAATGATCTGGATGGGAAATGGGCTGGACGAGGCCTGGGGCGCTTTCCGCGTCAATCTCTACTGTTTCGTCACGATGGCCGGCATCACGGTGGCCGCCTTCTTCTTCGGCATGCTGTTCTCGCATTTCATGCTGGTGCAGGCGCTGTTTTTTGCGTTTGCCCGCTTCTATCCCGACGAGACTATTTTTGTGACGCTGATCCCCGTGAAGGTGAAGTGGGTAGCGCTGTTCAATCTGGCGTGGCTGGCATGGATGGCGCTGCGGGGCGGGCTGCCGTTTTTCGCGGCCTTGTTGGCCGCCATGGCCGCCTACTTCCTCTTTTTTGGACGCGACACCTTCATCGCCGCGAAGCAACGCCAGGATGTTTCCTCCCGCCGGCGCAGGTTTGATGCGGCTCGCCGGGATGATGGCGTCGCGCTGCACCGGTGCGCCATTTGCGCACGAACGGAGTTGGTCGACCCCGATCTCGAATTTCGCGTGGCGAAAGACGGCGAGGAATACTGTCTGCAGCACCTTCCGAAAGCGGGAACCACAGCGCCTCCGAGTCCGCAGCAATAGCGCGCCCGGGGTCAGGCCTGGGATAGGAAGGCTCCCACCGAAAAGGGCGATTTCCCCATCCCATGCCTGACCCCTCGCATGTGGACGACTGCTCACTCTTATTTAGTCGATCTGGAGGGCCACGAGAGAAAGGGATGAATTCGACGCCTTGGGGCACGGGGCGGTTTTTCCGACCCGGCGCCTCGACTGGCCTTCCATGACATTCGCTGCCGAGTAGACCTACATAGAGCCACTGTTTTCAACCGCCGATATGTCCCGTTCCCTCCTCCTGTTGATCGCCTTCGCATTCATCGCAATCGCCGGCCGCGCCGTGGAGCCGGGAGATGTCGCCGGACCACGCGCCAGCGCCAGCGGCTACATCAAATATTGGCCCGGGGAACTCCCCATCGTCCTCTCCGCGCCCCATAACGGCTTGCGAAAGCCCGACGAAATTCCGGATCGCGCCTACGGCGTGGTCAACGAATGCGACCATGGTTCGGAGAATCTCGCCCTCGCAGTGCGTCAGGCCCTGATCGAGCGTTTTGGCATGGCGCCCCATCTTATCGTCTGCGAACTGGCCCGCGCCAAAGTGGATTGCAATCGTGAGATTGAAGAGGGCGCGCAGAACGATGCCACTGCTCAGAAAGTGTGGCGCGAGTATCACGCGCTCATCGACGAGGCGGAGGAGGCTGTTCTGAAAAAATGGCCCCACGGAATGTATCTCGATATCCACTCCCAAGGGCACGCGAAGCGCCGCATTGAGATCGGCTACCTGTTGAAGAAAAACGAGGTGCTGATGACCGACGAGCAGCTCAACGCCGATCCAACCCTCGCAGGCCATTCCTCGATTCGGGCGCTGCATAAAATCTCATCCGCAAGTTTCGCCGAACTCCTGCGGGGCCCGATGAGCCTCGGCGGTTTGCTCGAAGAACGCGGCGTCCCGGCTATTCCATCTCCGGCGCAAGTGCTGGATCCCCAAGATCCCTATTTCTTCGGCGCCTACGACGTCCTCGCGCACGGTTCACGCTTCAAAGATCAACTCGACGGCGTGCAACTCGAAACGCCCGTTCAAGTTCGCGATACTCCCGAGCATTGCGCGGCGACAGCCAGGGCGCTGGCCGAGTCGCTGGATGTTTATTTTGAGAAGCACTACGGCCTGAAATTGCCGGGCCGGAAGAACTGAAGATCGAGAAGGGGGCTGTCGTCCTCGTCCCTCGTACTCGTTCTCGTCCTCGAATGTGGGTGCAAACGTCGAGGACGAGAACGAGTACGAGGGACGAGGATGATCGGAATCCCACAATCCACAATCGCTTGATCGATGGTCCCTCCCGGCTGTAAGCTCGTTCCCTTTTCATCCTGCCATGTCCTCCGACTTCTTTTCCATCGATACCGAAGCCCTGAAATCCCGCGTCGGCGAGCTCCGGAGGTATCTTTGACTTCGCCACTCTTCAAGAGCGCCTGACCGAACTCGAAGGCCAGATGGCCGAGCCCGATTTCTGGTCCAATAAGGAACGCGCTCAAAAGAACGTCGAGGAAGTTTCCTCGCTCCGCGGCAAAATCACGCCGCTCCTCGCGCTGGACCGGCAGATCGAGGATCTGCCCATTTTAATCGAACTCGCGCAGGAATCGCGCGATGCCGAGAGCGCTGCTGAAGTGCATAAGGAATACGCTGCCATCTCGAAAGGGCTGGAGGAATTCGAATTGAAGATGCTGCTCTCGGGAGCGAACGACCGTTGCAATGCCTTCCTCACGATCAATTCGGGGGCCGGCGGCACCGAATCCTGCGACTGGGCGGATATGCTGTTGCGCATGTATCAGCGCTGGATCGAGCGCCGCGGATTCAAGAGCCAGATCATGGACATCCAGCTCGGCGACGAAGCGGGCATCAAGTCCGTTACGGTTCAGGTAACGGGAGAATTCGCCTTTGGCTATCTGGCCACCGAGCGCGGCGTCCATCGTCTCGTCCGCATCTCACCTTTCGACTCCAATAAGCGCCGGCACACATCCTTCGCTGGCGTGGACGTCGTGCCCGAACTGCCCGAGAACGAGCCGATCGTCATCAACGAAGCGGACATCGAAGTGGACACTTTCCGAAGCGGCGGCAAAGGCGGCCAGAACGTGAACAAGGTGGAAACCGCCGTGCGGATCAAACACATTCCCACCGGCATCATCGCTGCCTGTCAAAACGAGCGGAGCCAGCAAAAGAACAAGGTCACGGCCATGCGCATGTTGCAGGCCAAGCTGCAACAGATCGAAGTCGACAAAGCCGCCGCCGAGATCTCCGCCGCCTATGGCGAGAAGTCGGACGTGAGCTTCGGCAGCCAGATCCGCAGCTACGTTTTTCAACCGTATCAGAAAGTCCTCGATCTGCGGACTGGCGTGGAAACGAGCAATATCGACGCAGTGATGGATGGAGACATCGACGCCTTCATCCAGGGAAAACTCCGCGGCATGAAGCGCGAGAAGGGCGGATCGGATGATGATGAGTAAGTGCGGACCGTCTGCGCGGCGGTGGCTTTAATCGTCTCGTCCTCGAAAAAGCTGTCCATTTCGAGGACGCGCGCTCGTCCTCAAAGTTCTGACTGCCGGCTGAAACGACCAACTCGCCCTCCAAAAAGCGGGCAAATAATGGTGATCTGTCCCGAAGGAACGCGCACCGTCCGGGGTCAGGGCTGAATGGCGCGAAGATAAGCCGAACGAGAGATACTATCTGTGCGCTCTTTACGCAGGTCTTCCTGCGTAACGCACTTGGGAGGGAATGGAGAGGAGCGACATAGCCTGCGCAGCAGCCCGAATGGCGAACGCGGCGGCGTTCGGCAACGTCCCCTTCCCAGGCGGGGGTGTCCGCGGGCAGGTCCTCGAGTGCGGATGCAAACGTCGAGGACGAGAACGAGTACGAGGGACGAGGGACGAGGAGGATCAGAATCCGCCAGCACACGCCCTAAAAGCTCCTATCTTCGCGCCATTCGGACCTGACCCCTTCACGCGTGTGCTCGAAACGAACGGCTTTTTCGAGGACAAGGACGAGGAGGAGGGACGAGGACGAGATGCCTCCCGAAACCCCAGCCGCCGCCCCGCTTAATCCCTGAAATTCTTAAACGCCAGTCCCACGCCGAAATCCTTGTTCCGGCAAAATGCGATCACCTCCTGAAGCTCATCCCGCTTCTTCCCCGTAACGCGGATCTGTCGCTCCTGCAGCGTGCTTTGCACCTTGAAATCGCCGGCCTTGATGGCCTTGACGATTTCTTTTGCCTTCTCGCCGTCCAATCCCTGCTTGATTATAAAATCCTGGGTCGCGTGTCCCAGGGGAGAGATGGCCGGATCTTTCCGCTCCACATTCCGCAGGTCGATGTTTCGCTTGGCTAGCTTGCCAATGACGATTTCGTGGAGGCTCTTCAGTCGCGTGCCATCCTCCGCTTTCAGTTCGATCGTTGACTCCTTGTCCTTCCACTCGATGCTCGCCGAGCTCCCCTTGAAATCGAAACGGGTGGCCAGTTCCTTGTGGGCCTGATTGATCGCGTTGTCGATTTCCTGTTTGTCCACATCAGAGACGATATCGAAGGAAGGCATGGCTCGTAGGGGATATTAAATGAAATGGCAAAAGCGGTTGATTGAATCACGCCAGCCGCCGCTCAAAGCGTAGCTGATATTAAGGGAGTCACCATCAAAAACCGGAAGCCGTCAATCCGACGAAACGACCGTGTGGATCAATTCGCAGCAGCCGCCGGAATTCTGGTTTTACTCGTAGCGCAGCGCTTTCACGGGATCGAGCCGGGAGGCAATAAACGCAGGAATAAGCGCCGCAAGGGAGCAGATGACAAAGGCGCTGGCGCAAATGACTGCGATATCCCGAGGCACCACCTCCGCCGGAATCCCGTCGAACTCATAGACGCCCGGCGGGAATAGATGGAAGCCAAACCTCGTATTGAGAAAATCGCGGAACGGATTCCGATAGTGAATCGCCCCAAGGCCCACGATCAAGCCGGTCAGGTTGCCGAAAAAACCAACCACCATTCCTTGAAAAAGGAATATCCAGATAATCTGGCTCGGCGTTGCGCCCAGCGCCTTCATGATGCCGATCTCCCGCGTCTTTTGCACGGTCACGGTGATGAGCGTGCTCGTGATGCCAAATGCGGCGATGACGATGAGGAACATGAGGATGATGAGCATCACATTCTTTTCCACGTGGATGGCGTCGAATCGCTCCCGGTTGTCGTCGTACCACGATGTGGAAAATGCGTCTCCATTCAGCGCCGCGTCGATCTTCTTCTGTGTTTCCCTTACCGTGCGGACATCGGTCGTCTCCACCGACAGGCCGTGAATACCGTCTTTCAGGCCGTAAAGCTCCTGGGCGTTGTTGAGAGACACGAGAACGAACGTCGAATCGTAACTGTTCATTCCGGATTTGAAGATCCCGGTCACTTTCAAGGGTTGGGGGATGACGATGGCGGATTCGCCCTGAAGTTCCTTGAGCGTTTTCGGCTTGGCTTTGGGATCGTCGTTCTCCCGCTTCATTTCGTCGATCAGCCCGCTCATATTCCCAGGAGCAAAGACCGTGATTTCGTCGCCAATTTCGACCCCGCCCAGGTCTTCCGCCAAAGCAGCCCCGATGATGATGGTGTCGCTCGGCAGTTCGACCGGAATGTTTTTCGCATCTTTGCGATACGAATCCATCACGTACTTGTTGAGGTGGAGAATCTTATCCTCCGCGATAGGGTCAATTCCCCGCATGACGGCCGTGTGCACCCTGCCCTGGAACTGCAGAAGCACCGGTCCCTGCACGTAAGGGGCGACGGCGGTGACGTCCGGCGTGGACTTTTCCACCTTGGGAAGGACGTCCCGCCAATTGTCCATAATTTCGCCCGTATTGATTCGAAGGTGCGGGGCGAAACCGAGGATGGCGTTTTGCAGCGACCGGTCGAATCCGGTCATGACCGAAATGACCACGATGAGGACGGTGATTCCCAACGTCACGCCCAGCACGGAGAGGGCGGTGATAACCGAGACAAAGGTGCGCTTCGGCTTCAGGTAGCGGAAGGCGATAAACAGGCTGAATGGAAATTTCACGGGCGGGGGCACATCGAAAGGGCAAATCGCTTTCCGACCAAGCGAAATGTGCCGGCTTCGCCTCGCGTTGTCTTCGAGCCAAGGCAATGATCCTTGGGCGGCTGGAAATGTGGGATGTCTGTAATCACCACTGGCCAATATTTATTTGACAAATTGTGGCATTTTTCTATAGAAGGCCTTTATGAAGAAAGTTCTCTCCCTGCTTGTTATCTTCGTCGTGCTGAATGTCCATTCGTGGGCATATGCTCCAGATTATCCCGTGACGGCTGCGTCCGTTTCGGGCACCTACGCCGGTGTTTTGATCCCAACCAATGAGGTCACGACCACTGCGGCTTCCATCGGAGTGTTCGCTGTGGGCATTCCTTCAACAACGAGTGGGACGCCCTTTTCGGGCGGCGCCGCCGTGCTCTTCAGCTCTGGCGCGGCTTATCCGTCGCTGATCAATGGTGTTTTCGATCCTCAATCCAGCACGCTCACGGCCATCGTGGAAGGGTCTGCGACCGTTTCGCAGACCAACAACGTTGCCACCGGCACCACGAACCCGATCACGGGTCAGCCTGAGACCACGGTTACGACCACGCAGAGCGAGATTTTTGCTCAAGGCAGCTTGGTTGCAACGATCCAGCAGGCTTCGCAGGTCAAATCGCTGAGCGCAGCCGGCAATGGCGGACCTGGCACAGCAGGCGCGCAACGCATCGCCGGGACAGCCTCGGTCGATTTGTTCAGCAGCACGAGCGCGACCGGATCGCCAAATATCTCTTCGACCGTTAATTTCACGGTGAACGGCTTCCAGCAGACGAGCGTCTACAGCGTGCCTGCGATCACGATCACCGTTCCTAACGCGAGCGCCGGCAGCGCGAGCGGCAGCTAGACCATTTTCTTACGGTAGATCGATTTGGTCTTTGGTGTAAAAGCTCTGAGACCAACGAAGTTGGCATGAAGAATTCGAAAGCCAACGCCGGATTTTCACTAATGGAGATGATGACGGTCCTCGTCATCATCTCCATTTTAGGTGTACTCTCAGTCCAGGCGTTCAGTTTCTTGATCGAGAGATCGCAACGGGTCAGTTGCACGAACAATCTCCGAAATCTCTACACGGGGGCGAGCGCGTATGTGGCCGATTACAAGTCCTGGCCGCAGATCAGCACCACCAATCCGAGCGATCCCTCGTATGCTCAGGCATGGTATGCCGCGCTGAGCCCATACCAAATCGGTCAGGTCAACTGGATCTGTCCTTCAGTGCAGAGGCTTCTGCACAATCCGGATTTCACACAGGCGCCGAATATTCGCACGGATTACTTTGCGACCCCGTTCGACACCAATCCGTCCAGCCCCTCCCGCTATCCCACACAGCCGTGGTTTATTGAGAGCGCGAGCATCCATGGAGATGGGAACTTGATGATATTTACCGATGGACAGGTAAAGTCGCTGAATCAGGTGCTTTCCGACGCGGCATCCCAGCCTCCTCAGATGCAGTAGTCCGTACTGGCGTGATTCTTCGGTGGGTCGGAAATCGTTCTCGTCCTCGTTCTCGTCCTCGACGTCTGTCCACACATTCGAGGACGAGAACGAGTAAGAGGGACGAGAACGATTGGAATCCGCCAGCTTACGTCCCCTTATTCTCGCGACCCGGTTCAGACACGGCTTCGCAGCCACTCGCGCAAAACGTTCAGATCCACGGGCTTGACGAGGTGCTCGTCGAAGCCGGCCTGCTGGGCGGCGAGGAGATCTTCGGGACTGGCATAGCCGGTCATGGCGATGAGGAACACGCCCGCCAGGGCAGGCATCCCGCGCAGACGGCGCGCGACTTCAAAGCCGTCCATGCCTGGCAGCCCGATGTCGAGAAGAACGACTTCCGGGAGGAATTCGGCGGCGGCGACGACGGCGGCAGGGCCGGTGAAGGCGGTGCGCGTCACGTGGCCTCGTCGCGACTGTAGAACGGCCATGCTGCGCGCGGAGTCGGTGTTGTCATCGACGATGAGAATACGGCGGGAGATCTCGCGCGCCGCGGGCGGCGGCGGGGGAGAGGGTGGCGGCGCTTCCCGGAGGATCGGCAAGTGGACGATAAATTCGCTGCCTAAACCGAGGCCCTCGCTGTGCGCTTCGACGCTCCCCCCGTGGAGCTTTACCAGCCGGCTCACGAGCGTGAGGCCGATGCCGAGCCCGCCGTGGGCGCGATCTTGTGTGCGGGTCGCCTGGACGAATAGATCGAACACGCGCGGCAGCAACTCGGGATCGATTCCGTTTCCATCGTCGCGCACCCGGACGACGACCTCGGGCGGCTCGATGCCGGCAGCGCGTTCGGCGCTCAAGGAAATGTGGCAACCGTCGCCGCTGTATTTGCAGGCATTGCCAATGAGATTGCTGAACACTTGTTCGAGACGGGTGGCATCGGCATCCAGGAAGATCGGCGGCGTGGGTATCGAGACGGCCAGATCCTGGTGTCGCGCGGCACAGCCCGAGCGCGCGAGGCTGCTAACGGCGGTGAAGATCGCCTCCAGCGCCACGGGTTTTTTGCGCAGTTCGATTTTCCCTTCGGTGATGCGCGAGACGTCGAGCAGATCGTCGATCATCCGGCTCATGTTTTCGATCTGCCGCCCAATAATGCTCAGAGCCTGCTCCCGCTCCTCAGCGCTGGTGTTCGCAGCTTGCAAGATCTCCGCAGCGTTGCGCAGCGGCGCCAGCGGGTTGCGCAGTTCGTGCGCGAGCATGGCGAGGAATTCATCCTTGCTGCGATCGGCCCGGACCAGATCCGCCGCGCGGTCGGCCAATGCCGCTTCGAGCGCGTGGCGCTCGGAAATATCCGTGAAGCTGGTCAGGATGGATTCTGTCTCGCGGTCCAGCACCCAGCGGCAGAGCAACGGAATCCGGCGTCCGTCCCGGGCGACTTGGACCACCTCGCCGATGAACAGGCCCTCGCGATCGAGCTGCGCTTCGATGTCCTCCCTCTTTGCGGGAAATTCGGTCTGTAAAAGAGAATCCAGGTCCTTCCCGATCACTTCCTCGGAAGCCCAGCCGTAGAGCTTCTCCGCGCCCTTGTTCCAGGAGGTGATTTTGTCATCCAAACTGCGCACGATGATGGCGTCGTTGCTCAAATCGAGCAGCCGGGCTTTCTCCGCCAGCTCCCGGGCCGTTTGCTGGCGGGCGGCGATTTCCACCTGGACCTGCGCATTCAAACGCTCCGCTATTTCCGCGACTTCATGCTGCTGCACCGCTCCGAGGATCAGCGCCTCGTTCATCGCAACCGTTTGTTCGTGCGTGCGCTCGAGGTCTGTGGACGGGTCAGTGGATGGAAATTCGGCGGCCATGCATTCTCCTATCGCGCTGCAGTAGGCTTCATAGGGTGATCTTCTCTGGTAAAATTCGAATCTTCGAAGGACAGCTTCGGCCACACCTCACGCACTAGCACAAGCGTTAACTTTTCACCGACGAAAGCGGCCAGCAAGGTTAGTAATTGAGCCACGAGAAGCACGCCGCCTTCCGCAATCTGGCAAGTGTTTTCAAACTCTTCCGTCGCATTCACCGGTTCCAAGGAACCATCCGCGTTGACCTGGACCGCGCAGAGGCAGGGACTGTCAGCTTGGGCCACTGCAAGCGCACGAGAGAGGACCGCCCGAAACCCAACTTTTCCCATGAGCAACGAGAGATGCGAACGGAGCTTTTCGCTGACGCGGAAGGTCGCCGGAGCACAGATCCCGGCCGGTTGATTTTCGCTCGTCTCAAAAGCGATCAGACGCGCGGCGACATCGCGCATACGCGGAGTGGCCCGACTCATGCAAAAATCGAAATACGGAAAGCGCGCACGCGGTCTCCGGTTATCGAAGCGCCAACGGCAAATTGACGTTGCCTGCCGTATTCGCTCCGTCCCTGTTCAGTTTGCGTCACCAGGCCGATTGTTAAAAACGGGTGGGGAACGGCAATCATGTCCCCTCAACGTGATCCCAATTCTCCATTGCGCAATAACCGATGTCGAGTGACGCAGGAATTCCGGCCTCGGGAGGGTTTCACGCAAAGGACGCCAAGCTCGCAAAGGTTTTGGCTTGGGGCGGCGGATTCGCATTCCGTTCGCTCTCTTTTATGTTTCGACCTCTTCAGCGGATCCTTTTTCCGTCTTGGCGTCCTTGGCGAGCTTCG